>Ga0255338_1002549_pt1 | contig 25899 bp, 23 predicted proteins | sample MeOH1_35cm_T4_19_FD_203715 | JGI IMG/M metagenome (GOLD analysis project Ga0255338, IMG submission 203715) | Sandy soil microbial communities from University of British Columbia, Vancouver, Canada - MeOH1_35cm_T4_195 | ecosystem: Engineered > Artificial ecosystem > Sand microcosm > Unclassified ...
GTAGGCGGCCTTGGCGCTGTTGAAACCGCCCAGGGCGGCATCGAAGGCGCTGCGGGCTGCGGCCAGCTCGGCATGGTTCAGGGCATCGGCTTCCAGCGTGGCGAGGTCGGCCGCCGGCTCGAGCACCCGCGCCTTGAGACGCGCGCCGCGCAGGGTGGTGGCAGCCTCGGCCAGGGCCAGGGCGGCATCGTCGCGGGCGGCTTCGGCCGCGGCGGCGTCCGGGCGGGCCGTGCCCTGCAGATCCTGCAGCTGGGCCGCCTGGGCCGGCGTCAGTGCGGGGCTGTGCGCGGCCTGCAGCCGGGCAAGGCCGGCCTGCGCGCCTGCCAGCTGCCCCGGCGCCTCGGCGGCATAGGCCGCGAGCGCGGCGTCGGCGGCGGCCAGGGCCCGACGCAAGGCCGGCAGCGGGTCGGCGGCCTCGTCATCGAGCGCCGCCTGGGCGGCAGCGCACGCCTTCTCGCGCAGGCGCGCCAGCCGCGCGCCCTGCCCGGCCCGCGCCTTGGCACGCTGTGCCAGGGCGGCGGGCAGGGCCGCGGCGATGCGCCCGGCCGCGGCCGCATGCGCCGCGCCGCTCAAGAGCGCCGCGGCATCGGCCGCCAGGGTGGACAAGGGGGGCGTCGCCAGCTCGACATCGATCAGCTGGCGACGCCGCCGATGCGCCGCCTCGGCCTGCGCCAGGCTGCCGCGGGCCTCGGCCAGGGCGGCGCTTGCCGCCAGCACCGCGCGCTCGGCGGCGGCATCGGCCGTGCCGACCAGGTCGGCCTCGGCCTGGCGCTGCAAGGCCTGGGCTTGCGCGGCGCGCAGGGCCACGGTGGCGGCGCGCAGCGCGTCGGCCTGGGCGCTCACCTCGGCAGGTGTGTCGGGGCGCTGCCGGTGCACCGCCGTCAGCGCCGTCTCGGCCTGCAGCAGGGCCGTCCGCGCCTGCGCCAGCGCCAGCTGCGCCGCTTCGGCGGCCTCATGTCGCGCGGTCAGACTGGCCTGCAGCGCGGCAAGGCCGGTCCGGGCGGCGGCTTCGCGCTGCCGGGCCAGGTCGAAGAGGTTCTGTGCCATGACTTGCTCCTTGACTTGCTTCGCGTGGCCGATCGCGGCGCCGCTCAATGCGGACCGACGCGCCCGGCCTTGTCGTACTCGGCGCGCAGCGCCGCCTCCACATGGCGGCGCGCAATGGCGCTGCCCTCGGCCGCCGCCATGAAGGCGGCACCCAGGGCGGCATTGCGGATCAGCGCGCCGGGCAGCGCATGCAGGGCCGCCAGTTCCTCGAAATCGACATCGGGCGCGCGCGGCGCGCTGCTCGGGAACTGGGCGCGCCAGATGGCGGCGCGCTCGGCCGGCGCGGGCTCGTTGAATTCCAGGGTCAGCTCGAAACGGCGCAGAAAGGCCTTGTCCAGATTGGCGCGCAGATTGGTGGCCAGCACCGCCACGCCGTCGAAGCGCTCCAGCCGCGCCAGCAGATAGGCCGACTCCAGGTTGGCGTAGCGATCGTGCGCATCGCTGACCTCGGTGCGCTTGCCAAACAGTGCGTCGGCCTCGTCGAAGAACAGCACGGCGCCGGTGCCCTCGGCCTGGTCGAAGGCGGTGGCCAGGTTCTTCTCGGTTTCGCCGATCCACTTGCTGACCAGGCGCGAGAGATCGATCACCAGCAGATCGGCATGCAGGGCCTTGGCGATGACCTCGGCGGCCAGGGTCTTGCCGGTGCCGGGCAGACCGGAGAACAGCAGGCGCAGCCCGCGCGCCTGCGGCTGGCGCCGGCCGAAGCCCCAGTCGTCGAACACCTGCTGCTGATGCCGCATGCGCTGCACCGCGGCCTGCAGGCTGCGCACGCGCTCGGCCGGCAGCACCAGATCGGCCCAATCCGCCTGCGGCACGATGCGGCGGGCGAAGCTGTCGTCGCTCCGGCTGGTGCGCGCCTTCAGCGCCGCCACGCAACGCTCCAGCGGCGGCGCCGCGCCCTGCGCCAGCCAGGGGGCCAGGTCTTGCCGCAGCTGCTGCAGGGTGTCCGGGCCGATCGCCTGGCGGCCGCCCAGCAGCGGGCCGTGCGTGGCCAGCTCGGGCAGGTGCTGCGCCCACAGCCGCGCCTGGGTGCCGGCCATCGGTGGCGCGGCGTCCAGGCTCAGCAGCGCGCGCGCACTGCCCGCCACCGCGGCAGCCGGCACACCAGCCAGCAGCAGCGGCGCGGGATAGGCGTCGAGCAGCTCCATGGGCAGCGACGCCTGGCCCAGCAGCATGGGGCACAGGTCCAGCGCCAGACATTGGCCCAGCAGCGCCGCCAGCGCCGCCGCATCGACCTCGGCCGGCAGCTCGATCAGCGCACCCCGGCAGACGGCGGCCAGCTGCTGCGCGCGCAGGCGCAGCGCATGGCCCTGTGGCCCCTGCAGCAGCACCAGCAGCGGCTCGCGCCCGCCCAGCCGCCGCCGCGCCTCGGCCGCCGGTCCGTCCAGCCAGGCGTCGGGCACGCTGAAGTCGTCCGGCAGCCGCTGCGGCTGCAGCCCCTGCGGCCATTGGGCCACGCCATGCAGCGCGCTCCACAGGCCCGGTGCGGCCAGCAGGCTGCGCTCCGGCCAGGGTGCCTCGCCCGGCACCCGCACCAGCCCCAGGGCCAGCAGCGGGCTCTGCGCCGCCAGCCGCAGCAGCGGCGCACGGACCAGGTCTTCGCACAGCAGCCAGCCGAGCAGGCCCCAGGTCGGCCGCGACTCGCCACGCGGATGCAGGGCCGCGAAGGCCGCGCCATAGCCCTCGTGCGCCTCGGGCATCAGTGCCAGCAGCAGCAGCGTGCGCTCGTCCTCGCTCAGGGCCAGGCGCTCCAGCCAGGGCGAGGCGGACACAGGCGATACGGACATGGGTGCCTCGGCCCGGGCCTGCGCCCACTGCCGATCCAGAAAGGCCAGCACCCGGCCCCAGCTCGCCTCGGCGCGCTCGCCGGCGTCGCCGCGCAGGCGCTCGGCGATGCGCGAGCCCAGCTCGGCCACCGCCCACCAGACGGGCCGGGGTTCATTCATAGACATACCTCAGCACCAGTCCCAGCCAGGGCAGAAAGCCCGGGTCGAGATCCAGCGCGGCACGGCGCAGCTCGATGCTGACCTCGCTCAGCGGGAAGACCAGCTCCAGCCAGCCCGGCTCGGCCCGCACGATGGCGTGCCGGCGCACCACCCGCGCCAGCAGCGCCGATCCGCGCCAATCCGGCAGGCGTCGGCTCAGGGCCGCCAGCAGGAGTTCGGCCGCACTGGCCAGGGCCTGCGCCTGCGCCTCGGCCAAGGCGGCCTGGGGATCGGCTTCGGGGCATGGTGCGCCCGGCGCCAGCCCGCAGAAGGCCAGCGCCGCCGCATCGTCCGCGGCCTGATGCGGCCACAGCAGCAGGGCCAGGCGATGCAGGGCCAATGGCAGGCTGCCGGCCGGCCAGACGCGCGCGTCCTCCAGCAGGGCCAGCGCGCCGCAGTCCGGCAGCAGAGGCAGCAGGAGGAGCAGCCCGCCATACGCGGTGCGGACGACAGCCTGCGCTGCACCCGTGGGCTCGGGCGGGCGCGGTGCTGCATCCGCCATGTCGGCGTCGGGCGGTGCTGCCGTATCGCTGGACAGGGGTAGTTGCGGCCGGCGGCCCGCGCCGGCCGGGTCGAGGCGGCGCAGCAGCGCCGGCGTGGCCTGAACCCAGCGCGCGCACAGCGCGTCCACCGCCCGCGGCCCCTGTCGCGCCAGGCCCGGGCGGGCCAGCATCGCGACGATGCGCAGGGCCCAGATCAACGCGCCGTCGCCCGTCGACACGGTGCGCAACGCCTCGGCAACGGTACCGGGCAGCGCTTCCGGCCGGCCGGTTTGCAAGGGCTCGGCCGCCGCCCTCGATGCCGTCAGGATCGCGTCCGGCGCGTCGAAGGCCGCCGCGGATGCTGCCAGGCCCCAGGCCAGCAGCGCCTCGGCCAGTTCGCGCAACTGCGCCGCCTCCAGCCGGCCCAGCAGGGGCGCCAGGCCGTTGCGCTCCAGCAGCGTCAGCAGCAGCGGCATGGCGTCCTCGGGCTTGCCGGTCAGCAGGCGCAGCAGGGCCAGCCAGCGCTGCTCGGGCGTGATCGCACCGCCGCCCTGCCCTGGCAGCCAGCCCAGGCGCTGCCAGGCCCAGTCGTGCGCGCTCAGGCCCAGCAGCTGCGCCTCGAAAAAGGCCTGCAGGGCCCGGCCGCGCCGCGCGAACACCAGGCGCTCGGCCGCCGGCGCATGGGCCAGCGCGCGCCGCATGCCGAGCGCCAGCGCGTCGCTCCAGAGCCGGGCGTTGTGCTGCTCGCTGGCGCGCGGATCCAGGCGCACGCGCACGGCCACACGGCGCAGCAGCAGCACTTCCGGCGCCGCGGCCGCCGCACCCGCCGCGCTCTGAAGGGCGGCTTCCAGCTCGGCCTCCAGCAACCGCGCCTGCACCGCCCGCGCCAGCCGCAGGCCGGCTTCGTCGACCGCATGGTGGCGGGCGTGGAAGCGATGGAGGTGCAGGGGCTCGAGCATTGCTGCACCTCAGCCGATGTGGCTGTCCGCGCCCAGCCGCACGCGGCCGGGCCTGAGCCCGCCAGGTCCGGTGGCGCGCGCCTGGCCCAGCACCTGGTTGCGTCCCAGGGTGGCGGCGCCGAGCTGCAGCGGACCGAAGGCGCTGCCCGCGCCCAGCACGGTGTTGAGCCCGAGCTGCAGGCCGCGCCCCATGCGCGCGCCCTGCCCCAGGGCACAGAGGCTGTAAAGCGTGTGCGCCGGGCGGTGCTGCTCCAGCAGATGGCGCACCGCGGCCTCGGTCTCGGGCGTCAGCTCCGCCTGCACGATGACGGCGAAGCGATGGGCATTGAGGGCGAAGCTGTCGGCGATCTCGGCGGCCTCGCCCTGTACCTCGGCGCGGCCCAGCGGTCCGCCGACGCGCAGGCCCAGGCCCAGCACGGCCGGCTCGTCCCAGCCCTGCCCGCTGGCGTCCGCGCCCAGCCGTCCCAGGCCGCGCAGGCGGAACTGCTCGACGATCAGCACCGGGGCTCCGGTGACGATCTCGATCATGCGGCGCAGCGCCCAGGGCGTGCCGCGCCGGCGCAGCAGCCAGGGCGCCTCGCGGATGAAGCTGCGGCGGGCGCGCTCGCTCCAGCGTTCGTCCAGCGTCAGGCCGAGCCAACCCGCCAGCCAGGGCAAGGCGGCGGCCGGCGTGCTGCAGGGCTTCAGCAGCGCATGGCGCTGTGCCGACTGGGCGGCCAGGTCATCGTCCAGTCCGGCCAGCGGCGCGAGATAGCGCTGCAGGAAGTCGCGCATGCCCTCCTGGCGGGCATAAAGCTGGGGCAGGCGGCGCATCCAGTCATGCGCCGGGGTTTCGGCCCGCACGCCGCGCAGCCTGGGCGTTGCACGCGAATGGCCCTGCAGCTCGAAGACCAGCCAGAGGTAGCGGCCCGGCGTGGTCGGGGCACAGGTCTCGAAGGTGTCGAAGCGCTCGCGCTCGACCAGCCAGGGCTGCTCGCTGCCGTCGCTGCGCGCCAGCAGGGTCTGGGCCCTGGCATCCGCCGCCGGCAGCCAGGCCAGCAGGGGCAGCGGCGTCTGGTCCGCCGCGGGAACAGGCGCCAGCGCCTGGTTGGCCGGCGGGGTGCGTGCCAGGCGCGGGCCCTCGACATCGTCGTCGCTGACGATGGCATGCAGCCGGATTGCGCAGTTGGGCGGCAGGCAGGCGTCCAGCATGATGCGGCCCCAGGCCGCCTGCGGCTCGCCCGCATCCAGCCGGAAGCCGACCACCCGGCCCGCGCCGGCATAGCGCAGCCGCGCGCCGGTGGCATGGCGCGGCCCGCGCGCGGTGAAGAAGACGATGCGGCCGTCCGGCGTGGCGGCGATGCCCATGCCGTCGTAGCGCCTTGCGGCCAGCGGCTCGGCCAGGGCCAGGCCGGCCTCGGGCGCCAGGTCCACGCGGCCGAACAGCTCCTCGCGGCGCCGTGCCACCACCAGATGCCCGGCGGCCACGGCCAGTCCGCTGGCGAAGGCAAAGGGCGGATCGCCGGGATAGCGCAGCTCCTGCGGCGTGGCCAGCCAATGGCCGGGCCGCCCCAGCAGCAGCACGGCGGCATCGGCGGCATGCGCATGCGTCAGCACGAACAGGCGCCCGTCCGGCGCGAAAGCCAGGCGCGCGGCCCCGGCCGGTGCGCGCAGCGGCCCCGGCTGTGGCGCGCGCCGGGCCGCCAGGCGCAGCAGCGCCCCGTCGGCGCCCAGCACCCAGAGCCAGCGGCCGAACCAGGCGATATGCACCGCATCGGCCGGCACCGGCTCGCCGCGCAGCAGGCGGCGCTGCGCCAGGTCGATGATCCAGACGCGCCGGGCGGCCCCATCCAGCACATAGAGGTGGCCGTCCGGATCGCAGGCCAGGGCGCGCGGCACGAAGGCGGCCGGAGCGGCCGGCGCCGGTGGCGCGAACGCGGCGCCCTCGCGGGGCAAGGCGCCCCAGACCTGGGCGGGATCGAGCTGATCCAGCAGCACATCGGCCGGCGGCGGGTCGGCCTGCGGGTGCAGCGGGTCCAGCGCCTGCCAGAGCCAGCGCTCCACCCGCGCCGCGCCGGGCCGGCTGTGGAAGAGCCGGCATTGCGCATCGAAGGCCAGGCCGGCCCCGGCGGGGTCGGCGACGGGCTCGGGGGCGATCTGGTCCGCTCCCTCGAAATGACGTTCCCAGGCCAGCTGCACCACGCCGTCCACCAGGGCCGCACCGGCGTCGAAGGCGGCACGCTGCCAGGCGCTTTCGCCAAGCATCAATGCGAAGCGGGCGGGGGACGGCAGCATGGTCGGTTCGCCTCGTCAGCAAGCGTCGCGCAGCACCGGGAAGGGTAGCGGCAGGCCGGGCGGCGGGCGCAGGTCCAGCTCGGCACCGGGCGCCGGCAGCGGCAGGCCGTCGACCACCGCGAGCGCTGCCAGGGTCGGCAGCTCCCAGGGCTGCAGCTCGACCGTGCCCGGCACCCAGGCCGTGCCGTTCCAGCCCGCCACGGCCAGGCCGTGCAGGAATTCCACCCCCTCCACCTGCAGGGCCGCGGCCTCCAGTTCGGGGCCGTGTACGCGCCGCCCCAGCGGCCAGCCCTGCCCGGCCGGGCCATAGGGTGGCAGCGGGGCCAGGTATTGCCTGAGCACCAGCTCGACCCAGCGGCGCACCGCCTCGATGCCATAGCCCGGCTGCACCTGCAGGGCCACCGACAGCGCCACCGGCCGGTAGACCGGCGCCACCACATAGAGCTCGGTGCTGACCAGGCGGCGCGCGTCGAGATGGGCGCAGACCGCCGCGAGCAGCGGCGCATCGGGCACCGGCGCATCGGGACGCACCGGGTCCTGGGCGGGCCAGACCATCACGGTGACGACGCCGGCCGCCGCGCTGCTGCGCGTGCGCGGATGAAAGCGCGGCAGGCATTCGGCGCGGCCGACCAGGGCGCCGGGCGTCTGCAGGGCCAGCTCGCGGAAGTCGGCCGCGGTGACGGCGCGCTCGCGGCGGCGGAACTCGCCCGGCAGGCGCTCCAGGGCCGCCTCGATGCTCTCGGCGTCGGCGCCGCCGCTGGCCGGCAGCGGATTGGCCACCTTGGCACCGGCCAGCGCCGGTAGCTTGTTGATCGCGCCGGCCGGCACATTGCCGGCCGTGCCGCCGCCATAGCGGTAGCCGCGCACCCGGATGCGCCGCCCCCAGGAAGGCACGCGCCCGCGCTCGCCCTCGCCGAAGCGCAGCAGCCCGCTCTCCGGGTCGAGGCAGTAGTGCAGCGACTCGCGGCCGCTGCCGAAGAAGTCGTCGACCCGGCTCCAGCGCTGCCAGCGCCCGCTGCCATCCTCGACCTCCAGGACCAAGGCGTCGCTGGCGGTGTCGGGCAGCACCGGCTTGCGCGCCAGGGCAAAGGTCTGCGAGGGCTGGCCATTGCCATCGCCCAGGTATTGGGGCTCGGCCAGGCGGGCCTGCTCGGCGCGCGCCATGTTCAGCCCCACCCAGCGCACGGCGCCCAGGCGCGCGCCGTTGCGACGCGACACGCGCAGCCAGCACACCAGGCGTGCCTGGCGTTCATCGTCCAGGGGCGGCGGGAAATCGCCGGTACCGGCCAGGTCGGGGTCGGCCTGCGGCAGGCCGATGTCCAGGGCCTGGCGCGGCAGCTCCAGGCGCAGGCTGCCGCCCTGGGTGAGGCCGCGCGTCGTGTCGGCCACCACGCGCAACGCTGCCCATTGCGGCCGCCCCTCGGCCGTCAGCGGCCTGGCGGTGGAGACCTGCCAGAGCAGCTGCGGTGCGCTGGCCGCCGCAGCCAGCCCCGGACAGGCGCGGGCCTCGTCCAGCGCGGCGGCCGGCAGTTCCGGCTCGAAGCCGATCGACAGTAGGGCCGGCTCGCTGCCCTGCCAGGCGCTCTTGTCGAAGCCCTTCTCGGCCAGCACGGCCAGCCAGAGCATGCCGTCCACCGCCCGGCCCAGGTCCAGGAACTGGCCCGGCGCCGGCGCATCGAAGATGCGCGTCTCGTAGTACAGGCGGGTGGCGTCGGCCAGGTCCGCGGGCAGGGCATCGGCCGTGCGCGCGATGAACTCGGCCACCTCGCCCTCGGCGTCCTCCGGCCGCAGCTCGGTCTGCAGGCGCCCTACCGCCACGCCGCTGACGGGCCAGGCATGCAGCTCGTCCAGGGTCGTGAACTCCAGCTTGCCCGCGGCCGCCACACTGCGCGGCGGCACGGCCACGCCGGCCGCCAGCTCGGTGCGGAAAGCCAGCAGGGCCTGGGCCGGCTGGGCCGGCCGCAGTGGCAGGTCCAGCAGACGCAGGAACTCCAGGTAGGTGGCCTCGGGGATCTGGTTGAAGCGATACAGCAGGCCCTCGGCCTGATAGGCAAACAGCTCCAGCAGGGTGATGCCGGGGTCGGACTCGTTGTGATCGGTCCAGGCCGGGTTGTAGACCGGGATGCGTGCCTTCAGCTCAGCGGCCAGTTGGGCGAAGCTGCGGTCATCGAGGATGGGGCTGGGCAGAGGCATGATGGGTCGCTACTCCAGGTAGAAGGGGTAGACGAAGTTGTCGCGCCGGCCGTCGCGCAGATGCTGGTAGGCGATCTGCACCAGCACCATCGAGGGATCGTCGGCCGGGCTGACGAGCACGCCGTCGAGCCGGATGCGCGGCTCCCAGGTCTTCAGCGCGCTCTCGATCTCGCGCTGCATCGCGGCCCGCGTGGCGCTGCTGTTGGGCTGCATCAGGAAGCGCCGCAGGCCGCAGCCGAAGCCGGGCAGCATCAGGCGCTCGCCCGGCTCGGTGTCGAGGATGATGGCGATGGCCTGGCGCACCTTCTCGGGCCCGTCGGCCAGCGCCAGCGCGCCGCCCTCGCCCGCTTGCAGCGGTAGGGCCAGGCCCTGGCCGAACAGGGCGCGGGCGGGGCTGCTCATGAGAATTCTCCGGTGCTGGGCAGGTACTTCTCGTGCTTCCACTGGCTTTGCAGCAGCGGGCGGAACAGCAGCCTGCCGCCGGGGTCCAGGGCGCTGAGGGCGCGACCATCGGGATGCAGCTGCTGCTGCGACTTCTCGACCTGCACGCGCGCCAGCGTGGCCAGCGGCGCGATGCCCAGATCGCCCAGCTGGCCGGCGATCTTGCCGGCGGGAATGCCGGTGGTCTCGCTCAGCTGGGCCGCCAGCTCGGCCACCAGCTTGGGCTGCACGGTCGCGGCGTCCTCGCCGTTCAGCCGCCAGCCCGCGGCATCCACATCGACGCCGAGCTCGGCATCCACGTCGGGCTTGGGCGGGATGGCGGCCAGTGCCGTCATCAGCCCGGCATCGATGCTGAAGGACGGCGGAATGCAGAAGCGCAGCGCCAGCAGGAACCAGAGGTTGAACAGCAGCACCACGATGGGCAGGAACAGGTTCAGCACGAAGCTGGCGACGATGGTGATCAGCGGGATGGAGAAGAAGCAGATGGCCGGCCCGCCGACACTGCCACTGCTGGGGATGCCGCCATCGGTCTTGCTCTGCAGCTGCTGCGGGTGCACGAAGCGCACCGGCGAGAACCGACCGATCGGCGAGCCCGCGGCCTGGGCCGCCAGATCGGCCAGATTGGGCATCTGGATGGTGACCGGGCGGTTCGAGCTCCCCAGCAGGTCGAACTGCGCCGCCAGCCGGTAAGGCTGGCTGGCCTCGCTCCAGCACAGCGGGCCCTCGCAATCCGGGGGGGCGCTGTTCAGGCCTTCGAAGGGACAGTCGCAGCGGTGCTGGCGGAAGAAGCAGCGCAGCTCGTAGGTGGACTGGTCGTCGAAACGCGCCTCGCCCCGGGCCGTGCTCTCGAAGGCGGCGGTGGGCACGATGGCGTAGTACAGGGCGCGGCCGCGCGCCGAGTGGCGCGGGTTGCGCGGGTCGGCGGCCAGCGGGAACAGCCGGATCCAGCGCTCCTCGACCTGCCCGTCCGGGGTCTCGTCGGCCAGCTCGCGCCATTCGCCGATGCCTTCATGGGCGAGCGGGAACCAGCCTTCCTTGAAGGCCCGCACCCCGCGCTCGGTCTGCCAGGATTCGAGCCTGGCGCGCGCCGCGTCCAGCGCCGCCGCGGCCGCCGCGCGCTCGTCCTCGAAGCGGCCCTGGCGCTGGAGGCGCAGCAGGCGTGAGCTGCGCGCGGCCAGCAGGCCGCGACGCAGCGGTGTGGCTTGGTCGAGGTCGGACAGGCGGACCTGGGCCTGCACCACCTCGCGCAGCAGACCCAGCGCCTCGGCGCGAAACTCGGGCGCATAGCCCATGCGCATGCGGCGCACCACGAAGCCGGCCTGGCAGACGCTGTCCGGCGCCGGCGGCGGCAGCCCGGGTGCATCGCAGTGCAACTCGCAGACCAGCAGGTAGTGCCGCGCGTGGCTGGGCAGGTAGAGCTTGCGCAGGCCGCTGCCGACCAACCGGGTCTTCAGCGCCGAAGCCCGGTCGTCGCCCTTGCCCAGCGGCCGGCCGTCCGGGCGCAGCGCGAACAGGGCCGCCAGCTTGCCGCTCAGGCCGCCGGGCTGGGCACTGACCAGCTGCGCGGTGAAGATCTGGTCGTCGTGCTCGTGGAACTGCAGCGAGTGCTGCGGCTCCCTGATGAAGTCGGCGATGAAGTCGTCGCTGGCGAACTTCTGGATCGAGGGCCGGCTGCCGCGCCCGCTGGACGGCACGCCCGGATGCGCCCAGTCGTACCAGGGCGCGGTGACGATCCAGGGGTGGGGGCAGGTCTTGCGGTCCATCACCACACATTCCCCGCCCCGGGCGTGTAGCTGGGGCTGATGACCGATTGCGTGATCAGGGTCGTGCACTTGACGATGCCGTCGCAATTGACGATGGGGGCGTGCAAATTCACCGCGCTGGCCGTCACCTCGACCGTGCTGTTGGCCGTGATCTTGACCTGGCCGCCGGCATTCATCACCAGCTCGCAGCCATTGCTGTGCTTGAGCGTGACGCTCTGGGCCGCGTCGTCCAGCACCAGCTTGTGGCCGCTGCGCATCTGCAGCGTGACGCTCGCTGCGCCCTCGCTGTCGTCGAACTCCAGCAAGGTGCCGGAGCGGGTCTTGAGCAGGCGCTTGTTGTTGGCCGCCTCGGGGTCTTGCGGCAGCGCCTCGCGGCCGTTCCAGACCGCGCCGACGATGTAGGGCCGCTCGATCGCACCGGCCTCGAAGCCGACCACCACCTCGGTGTCGACCTCGGGCAGGATCTGCCAGCCCTGCCCGTCGTCCGCATAGAGCGAGACCAGGCGGGCCCAGGCCCTGACCTCGCGGCCCAGCTCGCCCAGCCAGGGAAAACCGACCTGCACGCGTCCCAGCTTGTCGGGATCGACGATGTCCGTCACCAGCGCCGGATAGAGGCCGAAGAGGCGGCGTGAGGCGGTGCCGCCGTCGAAGGCGTCGGGTGCGTGGCTCATGCGAGGGTCTCCAGACGCGGCCGCTCGGCCGTGAAGGCCGTGCGGTGGCCGTCCGCAAGGTCATAGCTGTGGGTCAGCGAGGTGACCCGATAGCCGTCGCCACCGAACAGCGGGCCGACGCCGACCAGCTCCAGCGTGCTGCCCACCACCATCTCGGGCGTGCCATTGGTGAGGCCACTGACCTGCACGAAGCCGCGCGCGCGGCGCAGCATCTCGGCCCTGGCCCAGGCCTGCGCAGCCGCACCCGAGAGCGGCACCTCGCGCAAGCGGTGGCTCTTGAACTCGCCGAGCGCCTGTCCCAGCAGTTGCGCCCCCATCCGGGCGCCGCCGGCCTCGGCCTGTACCGCCTCCGGCCCGGCCTGCTCGTCGATGGACTCGCGCGCGGCCAGGTCGTAGCCGGCCACATGGATCTCGCTGCGCTGGTGCGCGAGGTCGGCGCGCGCATTCAGGCGCAGCAGCTTGCCACCGGCGTCGCCGCCCACCATGCCGCCATTGACCAGGGTGATGGTGGCACCGCCGCGCCTGTCGCGGGTGGCGAAATGCAGGGTCTGCTCCGCCAGCCAGATCTCGGCCTGCAGCAAGCGCGCGCGCTCGCGCAGAAAGGCCAGATCGCTCTGGTTCCATTGCTGGACCACAGCATGGGTCGGCCCCTCGGCCTCGACGACGGCGTCCAGGCCGTGCTCGGCGGCGATGAAGCGGACGATGTCGGCGTCGCTGCTCGCCTCGTAGGTCTTGCAGCGGTGGGTCAGGCGCAGGCGCATCAGGGCATCCTCGGCAAAGACCAGCAGCTGGGGCTCGGCGCCCTCGCGCCACTCGGTCTCGATGGCGCTGATGGCGCCGCTGAACACGGTCTGGGCCGAGGCCGCCGGTCCCAGCGAGACCTCGATGCGCCGGCCGAAGTCCAGTTCCCGGCCGTCCAGATGCAGCAAGCCCTCGTTGTCGCCGCCGGGCACCAGGCCCCAGGCGGTGAAGCGCGCGGCCAAGCGCTTCAGGCCCTGCGTGTCTTCGCGCACTTCCAGCCGCAGCAGGTCGCGCGCCAGCGCCGGCATGCGTTCGCCATCCACCCGCAATACCGGCGCGCTGGAACCGTAGAGATCCGGATTGGCCGACATATTGCGGGGCCTGTTGGCATCAGTCGTCGTTGCCCAGGGCCTGAGTGCGGCTGTCGTCGGCCAGCAGCTGGGCGAGCTGGCGGCGCAGCTGCTCCGTCAGTTGCCAGGCGGGGGGCACAGGCGCTGCGGCACCGCCGGACCGGGGCTCGGCCGGCACGTCCAGCTCGGTGAGGATTTCGTCAATGTGCAGGGCCATCGGTTGTTCTCCTGTTCAGGTGCAGCCGCAACCGGGCGGATGAGGAGGCGACGATGTGGTCGCGGCAGGCGCGCTGCTGTCGGCATGCAGGGCCACCCAAGACGGCACGCCGGGATCGCTGGTGCTGGGCGGCACGGCCGTGCTCGCGCCACCGCGCAGCAGCACCTGGCCGCTGAGCAGGTTGGCGCGCGCCTGCTGCGCCACCAGCAGCTTGTCGCGCAGCGGCACGTCGCGCCCCCAGCTCTGGGCGCGGGCATCGGCACGCTGCGAGAACACCTGCTGGCCGGCGGGCACGGACAGCGCCCCTCCTCCCCTGCCGCCCTCGCTGGCAAAGCGCTGCCGCGCCTGCGCGCTTGCCTGGCCGGCAGCATCGCTCTTGACGCTTTCCAGCGCCGCGCCCAGCCCGCCCGCTTCCGACAGGGCATGGCCGCGCTGCAGGCTCTGCAGCGCCGATCCTCCTCCTGCGGCCGGGGCCAGGCCTTGACGCTGTGCGGCATCCCGGGCCCCGCTCTGCACACCGCCGCGCTCGCCCAGGGGCTGCAGCGAAGGGGCTTGCGCCGGCAACGGCACGAGCTGGCCAGCGGCCAGGCGCAGCGGGTCGCTGACGCCCGCGGCCAGAGCGCGCCAGGCCTCGGGAGCGAGGCCGTTGCGCTGTGCCAGGGCGGCCAGGCCCTCGCCCGCCAGGGCCTGCACCTGGGACAGCGCTCCCGCCAGCGCAGCCGCCGTGCCGGATGTCCCGGGCAGGCGGGGCGGGCGGGCGCCCGGCAGGGCCGCCAGCGCCAGCTGCAGGGCCGCGGCAGCGGCCGCCCCGACGCTGTTCGCGCCGGCACCGCGCCGGTTGTGCTCGACTTCCTCATCCTGGCTCTTGATCGTGATCGAGGCCTTGGCGCGCAAGGGCGCGCCGTTGTGGGCGAAATGGTCGAGCTCGATGGCCAGGCTTTCCATCACCCCCTTGACGATGATCTCGCCCCACTGGAACTGCAGGCGCGGCGGGGCCTGCTTGGCACTGCCGCTGGCCTGCGGCGTGATGAAGGCTTCGACCCGGCGGGTGTGCTCCAGCACCGAGCGCGGCGCCTCGGTCGTGCCCTCGTCCGCGGTGTCGAAGTGCAGGTCCACGCTCAGCGTCACCGAGCCTTCGCCGGTGTGCTGGCGCGCCTGGCGGCCGGCGCTGCGCCCGCCCTCGCTCTGGTTGCTGTACTGCAGGCGCAGCGAGGCGGGGTTGAACTGCACCCGCAGCGGCGGCTTGCCGCTCCTGGGGTGGTTGGCGTTGTCGAGCTCCTGCAGAAAGGCTTTTTCGAGCGCGGGCATGGTGATGGGTCCGGGTCAGACGAGGCGCAGGCCCTCGTGCGCGATATGGAGTTCCTCGATGGCGATCTCGCCGGTCCTGGCGTTGAGCTCGGGGCCGCGCAGGCGCGCCGGCACGCCGCGCTCGAATTGCCAGCTGGCGATCACCTCCTCGTTGTTGCGGCCGCAGACCTCGACCAGGCCGTCCACCCGCGGGATCGGGCGCAGGCCGCTGGCGATGCTCTGCAGCCAGGTCCAGGTCTCCTTGTTGAGTTGGCCGGCGGGCGAGAAGAACATGCCGCGCTTGAGCACCAGCGGCGGGTACTTGGCGCGGCCCACGCGACGGATGACACCGTCGTTGCGGCCGCCCTCCAGGTACTCGCCGATGTCCAGCTCGACCTCCAGGCCGCTGACCTCCTGGAAGGCGCCGTCGGTCAGCGGCGCGCCGCTGGCAGCGTCATCGGCCACCGCGATCACGCCGGTCGCCTGGGCGCCGGCGCTCTCCACGGGGCTACGCCGCAGCGTCACCTTGAAGCGGAAGGCCTGCAGAAAGCGGTCTTGCTCGTTCATGCCGACTCCAGGGTCAGGGTGCCGTCGCCGGCGCGGCTGAGCTGCAGCACGATGAATTCCAGCGGCTCCGTCGGCGCCACGCCGATATGGGCCAGCAACTGGCCGTTGTCGACCCTCCAGGGCGGATTGAGGCTGTCATCGCACTGCACGAAGAAGGCCTGCTCCTCGGTGGCACCCTTGAAGCTGCCGAACCGGTAGAGCCGCCGCAGCAGGGCCGTGAGCAGGTGGACGAGCTGGCGGCGCAGCGCCGGCGTGTGCGGCTCGAAGGCGGCCCACTGCATCTGCTCCAGGAGGGTGCGACGCAGCATCAGCATCAGGCGGCGCACCGAGAGCTGGCGCCAGGCCGGGTCGAGCGAGAGGCTGCGCGCCGCGCTGAGGCGGATGCCCGCCGGCTCCTGCAGCAGCACGTTGATGCCTTGCGGGTGCAGCAGCGCATGCTCGGCCGGGCTCACCTGCTGACGCAGCTTCACCGCGCCAAGCACCAGCCGGTTGGCCGGGCCCTGGGCGATGCCACGCTCCAGCTCGCAGGCCGCGACGATGCCGGCCGCGGCGGCGGCGGGTGGCAGCTCGACCAGGGCCGCGCGCCCGTCGTCGTCGCGGGCGATCAGCGGCCAGGGGTGGTAGAGCGCGCAATAGGCGCTGTTGAAGTGGCTGCGCAGGGCCAGCACCTGCCGGGGCTGCAGGCCCGGGGGGACGTCCAGCAAGGCGATATGGTTGCGGGTGGTTTCGACGAAGTCCTGCACGCGCAGCAGCAGCTCGGTGATCCGGGCCAGATCGGCCGGCTGGCGCGGGTCCAGCGCCAGCCCCGGCAGCTCGCTGGCATTCTCGGGCGTGGGTGGGACGGCCGGCAGTTCGACGCAGGGGGCGAAATCCGGCCCGGCCAGCGAGGCATCGCTGACGTCCGCCTGGGGCGGCAGCGGCGCGGCCTGGTAGAGATCGGGCAGCACGATCTGGGTCACGGCCTGCAGCGTGGCCAGGGCCTGCAGGCCGGACGCGGCCTGCTCGGCCAGCGGACCCCAGCCGGGATCGAAGAAGTCCTCGTGCGTGATCGCCTGCCAGCGATCCGCGCCGCCGGCAAAAGGTGCCGAGCGTTGCGGCTCATCCAGGCGCATGGGCGTGGCGGGCAGCAGGCGGTCGCCGGCCCAGGCGAAGTCGGGCCAGACGAGCTCGGACTCGCGGCACAGCACGGTGGCCATCCAGCGTGGATGGGCCCGGTGCAGGCCCAGGGCGGCGAAGCGCTCGCCGGCACCCGCGCCGTCCTGCAGGCTCAGCTCGGCCTCCACCAGCTCGGCGCCGACAATGGGCCGGGGCGTGGCCGATTCCAGCTCGGCACGCAGCCAGCGACGCGGCGCCTGGGCGTCGCCCACCGAGTCGACCGCGCTGACGAAGCGCAGCGCCTGACTGCCGTCGTCCAGGCGCAGGCGCAGCAAGGAGCCCACGGGCAGGCCCGTGCCGGCGCTCAGCTGCAAGACCCGGCTCGAGGGCGGCAAAGGGGTGGCCAGCAGCGCCCGGCAGCGCAGGGCCAGCTCGACCCGCAGGCCATTGCCCCAGCTGCCTTCGTTGCGCGCCAGCAGCCGCGGGCTGCCCTGCAGGGCGGGCAGCAGGCCATGGGCCACGCCGTCGCCGGGCGCCCCCGGCGGGTCGGCGTGGACGATGCGCACGATCCAGGCCTCGCGGCCGCCCTGCTCGAAGAAGCTGGCCACGGCATAAGGCAGTAGGCCCGGTCCCTCGAAGGCGCCGAAACGGCGGCGGTAGGCATCGAAGCTGTCGACCTGGATCGCCACGCTGCGCTGGCGCGGCCGCAGCGGATCGCACATGCGCCAGTCGTCGCCATGCTCGGGCGTGTTGTCGACCAGGGGCACCCGTGCCGGCCCGCGCGGCGCCACGCCGACGAAGGCGCAGGCGTCCAGGCGCACGCCGCTGAGCGCGCGCAGCGGCTCGGGCGGCAGGCTGAAGACGCCGGGGGCGCCGGCGGCGAGGCGGTCCAGTGCAGACATGGCGACGCGGCTCGCGCTACTCGACTTCGACGCCTTCGTGCACTAGGTGCAGCTCCTCCATCGCCACCTCGCCGCCCCCCTTCGCGGCCAGGGTCGGGCCGACCCATTTCTTCGGCTGGGCGTTGAGCAGCTTGAAGGTCATGACCGCCTGGCGCGCCTCGTCCAGCAGGGTGATGACGACGGTACGGCGCTCGTGCGTGCCTTCGCGCACCTGCTTGACCCACTGGAACAGGTCGTTGGAGCCGATCAGGCCGCGCTTGAGCGTGATGTCGTCGTTCTTGAAGGTGTTGGCGACCTTGCGCACCGTGTTGGCCTTGTCGTTGCCGTTGCGGTACTCGGAGTAGTTGATCTCGCTGCCCAGGCCGCTCACATCGGAGAAGCCGGCGATGACGGTGCTCTCGTCGCCCGTGCCCAGGGAGACCAGGTAGTTGAAGGCGCCGTAGGGGTTGTTGCGGAAGGTGGCCATGGTGCATTACTCCTTGAGGCTCAGCGCTGCTCAGCTCTTGGCGTCGGCCGTCCACTGGCCGACGCGGAAGATCACGAACTCGGCCGGCTTGACCGGGGCCACGCCCACCAGGCAGATCAAGCGGCCGTTGTCGAGGTCGTTCTGGGTCATCGTGCTGCGGTCGCATCGCACGAAGTAGGCCTGCTCCGGCTTGTCGCCCAGCAGCGCGCCATCGCGCCAGAGCACCAGCAGAAAGTCCTCCACCATGCGTCGCACATTGGCCCAGAGACGCTCGTTGTTGGGCTCGAACACGGCCCATTGCGTGCCCTTGTCCAGCGTGTGCTCCAGATAGATGAACAGGCGCCGCACATTGACGTACTTCCACTCGGGGTCCGAACTCATGGTGCGGGCGCCCCAGACCCGGTTGCCGCGGCCTTCGAAGAAGCGCAGGCAGTTCACGCCCTCGGGGTTGAGCACATCGTTGCGGCCCTTGTTGATGTTCAGCTCGAAGCGGGTCAGACCGCGCACGACCTCGTTGGCCGGCGCCTTGTGCACGCCGCGCTCGATGTCGCTGCGCGCGTAGATGCCGGTGACGAAGCCGCTGGGCGGCAGCAGCAGGCGCTTCTGCGGTGCGCCCTGGCTGGCGCGCTCGGTCGGGTCGAGGATCTCGATCCAGGGGTGGTACATGGCCGCGTACTTGCTGTCGAAACGGCCGCGGTAGTTGCGGATGCCGTTGAGCGAGGACTGCTTGGGCGCATCGACCACCGCGATGCGGTAGCGCAGGCGCTCGGCATGGCCGACCAGGGCGCTGGCGGCGGCAAAGGCCGCATCCGCGTCGGGCATGTCGCCGCAGTCCGGGGCCATCACGATGGCGATGTCGTCGATCTCGCCCAGGGCCACCAGGCCCGTGGCCTTCTTGCTGACGATGTCGGGATCGGCCTCCGTGCCGGCCAGGGCGCCATCGTCCAGCATCTTGCCGTCATCGGCGCCGTCCAGCCGCGGATTCGGGTTGGCCTGCAGGGAGGCCAGCAGGCGCGCCGGCTCGAAGGCGTCGGCCGGGCTGGGCGTCCAGTCCAGCCAGACGACGCAGTTCTCGTCCTCCGGCGTGTCGGGATGCAGGATCTTGGCGATATAGCGCTTCTGATCGGCCTGCGCGGCCAGCTCGTCGTAGACGTCGATGCGCTCGGCATCGACCGTCACGGTCACGCGCATTTCCAGCAGCTGGATCTGGTCGGTGCCGGCCGGCACCCGGGGGCCGCCGCTGCCGATGAAGCTCTGCACGCCGGCCGCATCCACCTGCATCACCACCGTCTGCGCCAGGTTGACCGCCGCATTGCCGAAGGGGATGGGCGAGCCGCTGGGGATGATCTCCAGCACCGCGCCGGCCCTGGCGCGCTTGACCTGCACCAGTCCGCCGCCCGCATCGAAGGCCAGGTTCTTGGAGCGCAGCACCTCGACCTTGACGTGTACCTCCCCGGCCAGGCCCGGCCAGCGCGCGCGCCAGGTGGCCGTGCCGCCGCCGCTGATGGCCAGGTCGCGGCGGGCGCAACCGTCGAAATCGGTGGCCGGCTGGTTCTGCACGAAGACGCGCGACACGTACAGACGCTGCCCGCCATTCATGAAGAAGGCACGCGCCGCGTGAGCGACATAGTTCACCCGCTCGGCCTGGTCCGGCCGCGTGGGCTCCAGGCCGCCATAGACGCGCTCGAATTCGGTGAAGCTGGTGATCAGGCGCGGCTCGTTCGTCGCAGGGCCGCGCGGGAACCAGACCGGCCCGTAGCGGGTCAGCCCGGCCACGCCCGTGGTGCTGGTCGGCACGCCTTCCAGGCTCTTGGCGCGGAAGCTGACCTCTTCGACGTAGACGCCGGGGGCGAGATATTCGGGCATGGCGGCTTCCTTTCCTAGAACGTCAGCGAGGGTTGGCCGCGCATCAGCCGGCCCAGAGGGAAGTCAATGACACGGTCGACCACTTGCACATAGTCGGCCGGCAGGCGCTCGCCGCGCAGCACCGGATCGGCATCGGCGAGCGAGAGAGGGGCTTCGATGGGCGCGTCCCACAGCGGGTCCAGCGCCGGCAACTCCGCGCTTGCCGGCACCGGCTCGGGCGCAGCAAACACGCGCACGCGCAGGCTCAGCACGCTGCCGCCGGGCAGCACGGTGTGCTGCGCCAGCGGGTGGTGGCGGATCAGCAGCAGGAACTCGCCGCGCTCGTCGCAGCAGGCGCGGCCGACCACGGTGCTGCTGTCCAGCGCCTCCTGCGCGGCGGGCAGCGTGGCCCACACCCGTGCCCACCGGGCCGGGCGCAGCGGCGCTGTGCGCATGGCATGCGCGCGCAGCCCGGTCAGCGACTCGCTCACCGGATAGGCCGCGCCCGGGAAGAGCAAGGGCCGACAGGCGCGCGCAGCCGGCGGCTGCGCATCTGCCTGCGCCAGCGTCGGCAGGTCGATGCGCAGCCGGCGCGGCACGAAGCGGCGGCGGTCGGCCGCCGTGCTGTAGAGGATGTCGGACTGGTCGAACAGGCGCAGGGTCAGGGTCTGGGCCTGCAGCCGGGTCCTTGCGTCATAGAGCAACACCTGGCGGTTGGAGAGATGCCGCTGGAACGCCTGGCGCCGATGGCCCAGCGGCAACTCATCGTGGGTCAGCATCACCGGGCCGGGCATGGGCTGCTCGCAGGCCGCATCGATGGGCTCCACGCCCAGCGCGAGCCGCTGCAGCAGCTCGTCATAGCGGTCCGGCAGGACGGTGTTGCCGCTCATCGGGACTGACTCCCCAGCACGGCGGTGACGACATCGGGATCGCGCTGGTCGGCGCGGATCGGCCGGCCATCGATGCGGGTCACGCGCGCGATATAGGGAATCGAGAGCCGGTAGTCGACCGGCAGGGAGTCGAAGATGCGCATCAGCGACTCAGTGCCGATGTCCTCCAGCACCAGTTGCAGGCTGTCATGCGGCGCCCAGTCGCCCGCCTGCATCAGCAACGGGCCCGCGAGAATGGGCGTGTCCTCGATCACCTGCAGGGCGCGGCCGAGGATCAAGTATTCGCTCTCAGCGTTCTCGGCCCAGGCGGTGAGCAGAAAGTGCAGATCCAGCGCCAGGTGCGAGCGGCCGTCATTGAGCCCGACGCCGGACCAGGCGGCACGCATGGTCTTGTTGAAATCGACGCGGTAGAGAAAGAGCGTCAGCAGCGGCCGCGCCAGCTGGCCCGCCATATTGACCGGATCGAGGTCCTCGGTGCGCACGATGGCGACATGGGTGCTCGCGCCGGCGATGGGCTCATCTTCGCGGAAACGCATCTCGAGCAGGCGCCGGATGCTGCGACCGGTGGCACTGACACCTCGAAAGCCGGACATGCGTTTACCTCCCCAGGCCTCCCCGCGCAATCAAGACAACCGCGACTCGAGAGGGCATCGACAAGGCACTGAGTGCGCGCTGCCGCGGGCACAGCCCCGCAGCCACACATCAGCGATGCAATCGATCTGTGGCAAACACAAACGCTTCTGCATCGGCGACGCCAGCGATCATGATGGACCGCGTTGCCGGCGTTGCCTGTTCGACGAGCATGCACTTGCCTCGGGCCATATTCCGTCAAAACGACGGGGCGTCAAATCCATCAGCTTAGGGAGGGCCGTTCTTCAGGCGCGCGGCCGCGCGCCGGCCGGCGCACGGGCGCACCGGCTGCTGGTCGGACGGATCGGCCGGCCAAATCGGTCGAGGGGCCGGCAAGAACATACCGGCCATCGTGGAAAGACGATCAGGCCCCGGGCGAGGCCGCGTCTTCATCCTTCGATTTTTCGGGCCTTGTACCGCCCTGCTCGGGATGGCCGCGCTTGACGTCACCGGGCGCCTCGGGTCCGGTCTGGCCGGTTTCGCCGAGCCGGTGGTCCTCGTCGTCATGCTCGAGTCCGCCCTGCAGGCCGGGCGGGAAATCCTGTTGCCTACGTCCACTCATGATGCAAGCTCCCGGGAAACCGATGCTGTCCAATATAGCCGGCATCTGCCGGGGGTCCCCCGCGCACCGCCGCATGATCGAGGCGTCCGCGACCCTCCCGGCAGGGAGCATCGTGCGCCGTCGATCATTCTGCCTGTACTTGCCCGGCTTACCTGGGGGCCTTGGCGGTCCGCAGATAGGGCAGCTTGATGTCGATGTTGCCGTACTTCTCGCGCGCCTGCTCGTCATTGAGCGAGAGCGCCACGATGACATCCTCGCCCGTGGTCCAGTTGGCGGGCGTGGCCAGGGGAACGTTGAAGGTCAGCTGCAAGGCATCCAGGGCGCGCAGCACCTCGGCGAAGTTGCGACCCACCGACATCGGATAGGTCATCGAGAGCTTGAGCTTCTTGTCCGGGCCGATGATGAACACCGAGCGCACGGTGGCGGTGTCCGCCGCGGTGCGCCCGTCGGGCAGATAGGCTTCGGCCGGCAGCATGTCGAAGGCCTTGGATACGGCCAGGCCCTCGTCGGCAATGATGGGGAAGCCCGCCTTGGCGCCGGCGAAACCTTCGATGTCGCCCTTCCACTTCTTGTGGGCCTCCACGCCGTCGACGGACACGCCGATCACCTTGGTGCCGCGCTTGGCCCATTCCTCGGCCAGCTGGGCGACCGCGCCGAACTCGGTGGTGCACACCGGCGTGAAGTCCTTCGGATGGGAAAAGAGAATGGCCCAGCCCGAACCGATCCAGTCGTGAAAGGAGATGGGACCCTGATCGGTCTCGGCGGAGAAATCGGGAACGAGGTCGTTGATGCGCAAAGCCATGGCGATACCCTCCGGGGTCATGTGATGCGGTGAGTTTGCCAGACTCTGCCGGCCGGTCCTGACGACCGTCGATGGCAAGAGGCCGCCGTCTGGATTAGAGTCGCGCCTTCCCGATGATCTGCCCTCTCCTGGCCCGATGAACAGACTGCAAGCCGAACTGCATCGTCTCTACCTCCAGCCGGCGCCGACCGGCCCCGATGGCGGCGCTCGCGGTTTGACGCGGGTGGCGGTGCTGGAGCTGGCGCGGCCGGCCGACTGGGATGCGCTCGCGCAGCTGTGGCGCGGCGTCCAGGCCGAGCTCGGCCTGCCCGCCCCTGCCATCGCGGTCTCCGGCAGCGACGGCTATCAGCTCTGGTTCTCGCTGGCGACGGCGGTCCCCGACGCCGACGCCCTCGCCTTTCTCGAAGCCCTGCGCCTGCGCTATCTGGGTGGCATCGCTGCGGAGCGCATCCGCATGCTGTCGACTGTTGAGGAGCTGCTCCCGCCCCGACAGCAGCGGGAGGGTCAATGGTCGGCCTTCGTGGCGCCCGACCTCGCGCCGGTATTCGCCGCCGATCCCTGGCTGGACACGCAGCCCAGCGCCGATGGCCAGGCCGATCTGCTGCTGCGCCTGGGCAGCATCGAGGCCGAGGATTTCCGCAAGGCCCTGGCGCGCCTCGGCCCCAGCACCCCATCGGCCGGTGCCTCAGTGCAGCCCCGGCCAGCCGAGGGCCTCACTGCGGCGGCACACGCCAGCGTCAGCGCTGCCGCGGCCTCGGACGTCGCTCAGTCGGATGCCAGGCGCTTTCTGCTTCGGGTCATGAACGACGACGCCGTGCCTCTGGGTCTGCGCATCGAAGCCGCCAAGGCCTTGCTGCCTGGGGGCGCCGATGGCTGTTGTTGCGCCTGCCGGGCGCGCGAGCAGGGGCGCGCGGCGCGCTGACCCTTGCCCTCGCCCGGCCGCCCGCCGGGCTTCACGCGCTCATCACTTGCGGTTGACGGCGTCCTTCAGGGCCTTGCCCGGCGTGAACTTGGGCACGGTCGAAGCGGCGATTTCCAGCGCTTCGCCGGTGGCGGGGTTCTTGCCGGTACGGGCGGCACGCTCGCCGACCTTGAAGGTGCCGAAGCCGACGAGGGCCACGGTGTCGCCCGCCACCAGGGCTTCGGTGATCGTGCCCAGGGTGGCTTCCAGCATGCTCGTCGCGGCGGCACGGGTGACACCACTCTTGGTGGCGATGCTCTCGATCAGTTCACTTTTGTTCATCACTTGTCCAGTTTCTACAGAGAAATCCCTTGAAGGGGCGGCGATTATCGTTCGCCTCGCGCCGGGAGCAAGCACCGTTGCATCTTGCAAGAACGGCGGGACCGGATCGCGGCTCCGTTACATGCGGCCATCCTGCTGCGCACCGCCGCACAGGTCCACCATGGCCGGGCTGATCTCGGCGAAGGACCAGGCACGCCCACCATGGGTGGCGGCGAACTGCCGGGCCTGCGCCTCCAGCCGGAAGCTGGCCAGCGTGGGTCCCATGGAGCCGTGCCGTCGGCTGCCGACGACATAGAAGCCGGCCCGCGCATCGAACCAATGCCCCTGGGGATGCTCCCAGTCGGCCTGCGCCATGTCCTGCACGAAGACGGCGCGCACCGTCCTGGCCTGCTCCGGGCGCAGCAGGGTGTTGAACATCTCCACCGTGTCGCAGTACCAGTGCGGCTTGGCGTCGCCGGCGAAGAAGATCTGCGCCTTCGGGCCGGCGAAATCGCTCAGCAGCATGCCGTCCAGATCGCAGCTCTGGCCCGGCACCAGCTCGGCCGGCGCCAGCGCCACTTCGGGCCCGTCCTTGCAGGCCGCCAGCGCGGCCAGGCCGGCCAGGGACGCGAGCAGCCAGTGGCGGCGGTTCAGGGAGGATGTCGTCATGATCGGAATCTCCAGTAGGCCAGGCCCAGCGGCGCGGCGATCCAGGCCAGCATGGCCGTGCCCATCAGCCAGGGATTGGCCAGGGCCGGCGGCACGATGCTGGCGAGGCCGTCCAGGCTGCGCAGCTGCTCCAGCGAAAAGACATTGAGGATGCGGAACACGTCCGCGGGATTGAGCAGCAGCAGATAGGCCAGGGCGGGCCCGCCGGCCTCGCCGCCGCTGGCCACCAGCAGGCCCAGCATCAGCAGGTCGAACACCAGCACGAAGCCGAACCACAGTGCGATCGCCAGGCCCGAGGCGCGGGTGCGCTCACGGCTGACCGCCGAGACCAGCAGCGCCAGGCTCAGGAAGGCCAGGCCCAGCAGGCCGGCGCTGAGCACGAAGCCGAGGAAGCGGCCCAGGCCAGCCCAGCCGAACTGCCGCGTCAGCAGGGCCGCCATCAGCGCGAAGCCGGCCAGGGTCGAGAGCAGCAGGGCCGCCGCCAGGCCCAGGTATTTGCCCAGCAGCAGTTCCAGCCGCGTGATAGGCAGGGCCAGCAGCAGGTCCAGCGAGCCGCGCTCGCGCTCGCCGACGATGGCGTCGAAGCCCAGCAGCAGCGCGATCAGCGGCACCAGGTAGATGACCAGGCTGACCAGGCTGGCGATCACGAACTCGATCGAGCGTGGCCCCAGCTGGCCCTGCTGGGCGCCGCCGAAATAGCCGATCACCAGCGAGAACACGGTGAACACCAGGGCCACGGCCAGCACCCAGCGGTTGCGCATGCGCTCGCGGAACTCCTTGCCCGCCAGGGTCGCGATCTGTCGCCATTCGATCGTCATCACGCGGCCCTCCCCAGGCCGAAATAGACCTGCTCCAGCGAGGGCTCCTGGATCTCCAGATCCAGCAGCCCGGCGCCCAGCGGCTGCAGCGCGGCCAGCACCGCCATCTTCAGCGCGCGCGGGCATTGCAGGGTCAGGTCTTCATCGCCCTGCTCCTCCACGCGCAGGCCCGGCAGGGCCGCCAGGCGCTGGCGCAGCGCGGCGCGCGCCCGCGGCTCGGTGCGCAGCGCCAGGGTCAGCGGCAGGTCCAGGCGCTCGCGCAGCTCGGCCACCGTGCCCTCGGCCTGCAGGCGGCCGCCGTTCATGATGGCCAGGCGGTCGACGCGCTGCTGCAGCTCGGCCAGGATGTGGGAGCTGATCACGATGGTCACGCCCGCGGCGCGCAGGCGCTGCAGCTCGGCGTAGAAATCGCGGATCGCGGCCGGGTCCAGGCCGTTGCTGGGTTCGTCCAGGAAGAGCACGCGCGGCGCGCCCAGCAGGGCCTGGGCGAAGCCCAGGCGCTGACGCATGCCCTTGGAATAGTCGCGCACCGGCCGGTCGCCGGCCGCGCTCAGGCCCACGCGCTCCAGCAGCGGCGCGCAGCCGGCCTCGCTCGCACCCTTGAGCCGCGCGAAGAAGCGCAGGGTCTCCAGGCCGCTGAGGTTGTCGTAGAGCACCAGGTTCTCGGGCAGGTAGCCGACCTGGCGCCGCGCGGCGCGGAAGCTGCGCCCGCGCACCGAGGCGCCCGCCACATGCAGCTCGCCGGCGCTGGGCGGGATCAGGCCCAGCATCATCTTGAACAGGGTGCTCTTGCCGGCGCCGTTGTGGCCGATCAGGCCCAGCAGCTCGCCGGGCCGCACCGACAGGCTGACCTGGTCGACCGCATGGATGGCGCCGTAATGCTTGCTGACGCCACGCAGCGCGATCGCCGGCGCGGGCTCGTCAGTCTTGGGAAGCGGATAGATCATGCTGTTCGCGCCAGGCGCTCCAGTTCTTGTGGGTGGGCCGCATGCGCGGATGGGCGTCGACGACGCTGGGCACG
>Ga0255338_1002550_pt1 | contig 25888 bp, 22 predicted proteins | sample MeOH1_35cm_T4_19_FD_203715 | JGI IMG/M metagenome (GOLD analysis project Ga0255338, IMG submission 203715) | Sandy soil microbial communities from University of British Columbia, Vancouver, Canada - MeOH1_35cm_T4_195 | ecosystem: Engineered > Artificial ecosystem > Sand microcosm > Unclassified ...
CGGTGCGCTCGCCCCCCTCACCGTGACGGCGCCCCCAGGCTCCATCCTGAACTCGCTGCCGCCCGCTGCCGGTGGGGCCCGTGCCCTGATCGGCCACTTCCTGCCGGCGATGGTGCTCGGCGCCCTCGCGAAAGTCGTGCCGGGCAAGGTGATCTCGGGAGTGGGCTCGCCGCTGTGGTGCGTGAACATGGCAGGCGTCCATCCGGACGGCCGCGGCTTCGCCAACCTGTTCTTCCTGAACGGCGGTTACGGCGCGAGCGAAGGCCGCGACGGCGTGAACGTGCTGTCCTGGCCGAGCAATATTTCGTCGACGCCGGTGGAGATCATCGAGCAGGTCGCACCGTTGAAGGTGCACTACCGCCGGTTCCGCGAAATCGAGAAGGCCAACGGAGAGTACCGCGGCGGCACCGGGCAGGAGATGCTGCTGGAGAGCCTTGCAGCCAATCCCGCGACGATGTCCTTCATGGCCGAACGCACGCGTGAGGAATCGGCGGCGCCCGGCCTGGACGGTGGCGCGCCGGGGGCGGCGGGCGAGATCCTGATCGATGGCCACAAGGTCAACCCCAAGTCGCAGCACATCGTGCAGCAAGGAACGCAGGTGCTGCTGCGCACGCCCGGAGGCGGGGGCTACGGCAACCCGGCGAAGCGGCCCTCCTCCCTGGTCGAAAGAGACCGCATGAACGGACACACGAAATGAGGCAGGACACCTTCTCCCTGGGTATCGACATCGGGGGTACCTTCACCGACGTCGTGCTCTACAGCCACGCCGATGCTCGCGTATTCAGCCACAAGGAGTTGACGACGCCCGACGAGCCGACCACGGGCGCGATTCGCGGTATCCGCACCCTCCTGGAGCGCGAACGCGTGACCGGCGCGCAGATCTCCCGCGTCGTGCACGCCACAACGCTCTTCACCAACGCGCTGATCGAGCGGCGCGGCGTGAAGACCGGCCTGATCGCCACGAGGGGTTTCCGCGACGCCCTGGAGATGCGGCGCGAATTCAAGTACGACCTGTACGACCTGTTCATCGAAATGCCGCGCCCGCTGGTGACGCGCCAGGCGCGCCTCGAAGCCGACGAGCGCATCCGCGCCGATGGCAGCGTGGACACGCCGCTGGACGAGGCGAGCGTGCTTGAGGCGGGTCGGGACCTTGTTGCGCAAGGCGTCGAGTCGATCGCGATCGTGTTCCTGCATGCCTATGCGAACCCGGCCCACGAGCGCCGCGCACGCGACCTGCTCGCAGCCGGGTTCCCTGGCCTGCATGTGTCTATCTCGAGCGAGGTGTCGCCGCAGATCCGCGAGTACGAGCGTACCTCCACGACGGTGGCGAATGCCTACGTGCGCCCTATCGCCGATCGCTACCTCGAGAGCATGGAGGCGCGCCTGAAGGAGCTGGGCATCGGCTGCCCGCTGCTGATGATGCTGTCCAACGGCGGCCTCACGCACGTCGGCGAGGCGCGCAAGTTTCCCGTGCAGCTGCTCGAGTCGGGCCCTGCCGCGGGGGCCATCGCCGCGGCGTATTTCAGCAAGCGCTCCGGCATCGCCAACGTGCTGGCCTTCGACATGGGTGGCACGACCGCGAAGCTCAGCATCGTGGAAGGGAACCAGCCGCTGCTGGCCCACAGCTTCGAAGCGGGTCGTGAGAAGCGCTTTGCCTCGGGCAGCGGCCTGCCCATCAACATCTCTACCGTGGAACTGATCGAGATCGGTGCGGGCGGCGGCAGCATTGCGCACCTGGACAGTCTCAACCTGCTGAAGGTGGGCCCGCAAAGCGCGGGCTCCAAGCCCGGCCCGGCCTGCTACGGCCGAGGCGGCAGGAAGCCGACGGTGACCGATGCCAACCTGCATCTGGGTCACCTGGACCCCGGGACGTTCGCCGGCGGCACGATGAACCTCAATGCGGCGGACGCGAGCGTCGCGCTGCGCACGGTGGGCGACCCGCTGGAGATCGGCGTCGAGCAGACTGCGGACGGTGTGCTCGCCATCGTCAACGAAAACATGGCCGCCGCCGCTCGAGTGCACGTGGCGGAGCGCGGTTTCGATGCGCCGAAATTCTCCCTGCTCGTGACGGGAGGCGGCGGACCGCTTCACGGATGCGACGTGGCCAGGCGGCTGGGCATCACGCGTGTGGTTTGCCCCCCGGGCGCGGGCGTGGCATCGGCCCTCGGATTGCTGATCGCGCCGGCGCGCGTGGACCGCTCGACGACATTGGCCCGCAAGCTCGGCGACGTGTCTCCCGATACGCTGGAAGCCTTGTTCCGGGCGTTGGAGGAGAACGCCGCGGCGGTGATGGTGGACACGCTCGTGGAGGGCGGCACCTTTGGCTATGAGCGCTCCGCCGACATCCGCTTCGTCGGCCAGGGCTTCGAGCTGGTGACGAAGCTGCCGCCAGGGCCGTTCGGCGCCGATACGCCGGCGCTGATCCGCGAGGCGTTTGCCGCCGCATATGGCCAGGTCTTCGGCCAGGTGCCGCCGGTGAGCGAGATCGAGCTGATGAACCTGCGCGTCGCGGCCATCGAGCGCGGCGTGGACCGGCCGCTGAACCTCTCACCGGGACGCCAGGCGTGGAAGCCCGGGGCAAGCCAGCGCGAAGTCTGGCTCGCCGCGGGTGAACGCAAGGCCACCGTGCAGGTGCTGGCGCGGGAGGTACTGCGGCAAGGCGAGACGCTGCGGGGCCCCGCGATCCTCGAAGATGCATCCTCCACGCTGGTCGTGCCGCCCGGCGCCACCGCATGGTGCGACGCCGCGGGCAACCTCATCGTCGACCTGGAAACCGCACCACGGAGCGCCGAATGACCGCGCGACGCAAGGACGTGCCTTGCCGCCGCGTCGGCAACAATGGCAAGCACCATTTCTTCGGCTACTACAACAAGTCGAACTGGGATGCGCGCGGCGAACTGCTGCTGGCCCACGAAGTCCCCTGGCGCGACGCCCCACTCACGCCGGAGCAGGAAGCCACGGTCGGATACTTCGACCTGGCCAATGGGCAAACCTTCCAGCCGGTCGGCAAGACACGCACGTGGAACTGGCAGATGGGATGCCAACTGCAGTGGCTGCCCGGCCTGCCGGGGCGCAAGTTGATCTACAACGTGCGGACGGACGACGGTTCGTCGCGATATCCCTACTTCGGCTCGGAGATTCGCGACATCGATACCGGCGAAGGCCGGACACTGCCCGTGCCGATCTATGTCGTCGCGCCCAACAGCCAGTGGGCGCTGTCCGTGGACTATCGCCGCCTCTACGTGACCCATGAAACCATCGGCTACCCCTGTGACAGGGTCAAGCCCGCCCCGGCACTGTGCCCGGAGGACGACGGCCTTTGCGTGGTCGACCTCAAGACGGGCGATGTGCACCTGGTCGTCAGCTACGCCGCCCTCGCCGCCTTCCATCCGCGCGAGTCGATGCGCAAGGCCATCCACTGGGTCAGCCACATCGAGATCAACCCCTCGTCGAGCCGCGTGCTGTTCCTGCACCGGTGGACGGAACGTGTCGAGGACGAGACGTGCTTCCTGCACCGCCTGATCACGATGAACCCTGACGGCTCGGACATGCGGCTGCTGGAGTGCTCGGACCATCCGCTGCCGCAACTGGCCGCAGACTTCGACCCCGCCGCCGTGGGCACCTTCGACTACGAGAAGTCCGAATACCAGATTTCGCACCCGCTTTGGCGCAATGACAACGAGATCATCGTGTGGGGGCCGCACGCGGGCAACATCCACTACCACCTGTATGAGGACACAAACGGTGGCCGCGTACAGGTCGTGGGCAGTGGCGTGCTGACCGAGAACGGGCACATGACCTTCTCACCGGTGAACCAGCGATGGCTGCTGAGCGACACGTATCCCGAAGAAGACATGCACGAGCGGACTCTGTTTCTCTTCGACACCGAAACCGGCCGGCGATACGATTTGGGCCGGTTCTACGCGGACCCGAACCTGGGCAAGGTAAATCGCTGCGACCTGCATCCCCGGTGGCGGCCGGATGGGATGGAAGTCTGCATCGATTCGGTGCACGAGACGAATCGGGAAATGTATGTGCTCGACGTGTCCGCCATCGTGAAGGGCGGATGAAGCGAGTCGTCTTTCCTTCATCGCCTCTTCTGTCACCCACGTCCTGGGCACCGGCCTTTCACCTGTCCGGTGCGGCGAGAAACGTTTCCGCCAGCCGTGACCAGTAGGCCGCGCCGATCTTCAGGTTGCTGTCGTTGAAGTCATAGCCCGGGTTGTGCACCATGCAGCTGCCCTCGCCATCCCCGTTGCCGATGATGAGGTAGCAGCCCGGCACCCGCTCCAGCATGAAGGAAAAGTCCTCGCTGGCCGTCAGCGGCGGCCCCTGCCTGACGACCTTGTCGGCGCCCACCAGGTCCAGCGCGATGCGCCGGGCGAACTCGGTTTCAGCGGGGCTGTTGACCAGCACGGCGTAGCCGGCCCGATAGTCGATCTGCGCCTGCACGCCGAAGCTCTCGGCTTGCGCCGCCACCAGCGCCTTGATGCGCCGCTCCAGCAGTTCGCGCATTTCACGCGTCAGCGCCCGCACGCTCAGCTCCAGCACGGCGGTCTCGGGAATGACGTTGTTGGCCTGGCCGCTGTGCAGCGCGCCGACGGTCACGATGGCCATCTCCAGCGGCGCCGCGTTGCGCGACACGATGGTTTGCAGCGCCATCACGATGCTGGCTGCCGCGACGATGGGGTCGGCCGTGCGGTGCGGCTCGGCGCCGTGCCCGCCGACGCCGTGCAGCGTGATCGTGACGTAATCGGACGACGCCATCATCGGGCCTTCGCGGAATACCAGGTGGCCCTGCGGCGTGCCCGGGCCGTTGTGCATGGCGAAGATCGCGTCGCACGGGTACAGGTCGAACAGGCCGTCGTCCATCATGCGCACCGCGCCACCGCCGCCCTCCTCGGCCGGCTGGAAAATCAGGTTCAGCGTGCCGCTGAAATCGCCCTCCTGCGCCAGGTACTGCGCGGCGGCGAGCAGCATGGCGGTGTGGCCGTCGTGGCCGCAGGCGTGCATGATCCCCGGCCGGCCGCTGGCGTAGCGCAGGCCGGTCTTCTCCTGGACCGGCAGGGCATCCATGTCGGCGCGCAGGCCCAGGCGCTTGCCGCCCTCGCCGCGCTTCAGCTGGCCGACCACGCCGGTGCCGCCCAGGCCGCGCCGGACCTGGTAGCCCCACTGCGAGAGCTTGCCGGCAACCAACTCGCTGGTCTTGAACTCCTCGAATCCCAGTTCAGGGTGCTGGTGGATCTGCTGTCGGATGGAGATGAATTCCTGGGCGTTTCGCTCGAACCAGCCGAGCGCTCGGGTTTGGACCTGGGTCATTTGATGAAAAAGCGGGTGAAAAAGCAGGGGCGAGCTTCACGGCCGACGGGCCATCGCGGCCGGCGCGTGCCGGAAGCCCGCGATCGCGACGCGAGCTGTCATGCCGCCGCTTGGGCCGTTGGCTGCGCATCTGTCGCCACGTGCGCCCGGCCAAACCGGAAATCACGACCCGGAGCGGCGGCCAGCAGGGCCTGGGTGTAGGGATGCTGCGGCTTGAAGAACACGTCCTGGATTGCGCCCTGCTCCACGATTTCGCCGCGCTGCATGACAATCACCCGGTCGCAGATCTGGCTGGCCACCCGCAGGTCGTGGGTGATGAACAGGATGCCGATCCCCAGGCGCTGCTGTATTTCGTCCAGAAGGTCCAGGATCTGCGCCTGCACCGAGACGTCCAGTGCCGACACCGCCTCGTCGGCGATCAACAGCTGGGGGTCGCACGCCAGGGCGCGGGCAATCGAGATGCGCTGGCGCTGGCCACCGGAAAACTCGCTCGGATAACGGCGCAAAGCCTGCGGGGACAGGCGAACCAGCCTCATCAACTCCTCGGCGCGGTCCCAGGCCTGCTGGCGCGGCACGCCGAAGTTGAGCGGGCCTTCGATGATCGAAGTACCGACCGTCTGGCGGGGATTGAGCGAGCGGTAGGGATCCTGGAACACCACCTGCACCTGGCGGCGAAACGGCGACAGGGCTTTGCCGCTGGCGCTCGCCACCGAACGGCCGCCCGCCAGGATGTCGCCGCTGGTCGGATCGATCAAACGCGCGATGCAGCGGGCCACGGTCGACTTGCCGGAACCCGACTCGCCGACGATGCCCACGGTTTCGCGCGGATGCACAGCCAGCGACACCGCATGGGCCGCCCTGACGACCCGGCGCGGCTTCGGCCAGTGGCCGCTGACGTAGGTCTTGCTGATGGCCCGCGCGTCGAGCAGGGCGGGCGCGGCAGGCACCGGTGGACGCTCTCGCGGGCTGAGCCCGGGCACGGCAGCCAGCAGCATGCGGGTATAGGGCTGGCGGGGCTGCTGAAGCACCTCCAGCTTGGGACCCTGTTCCACCATCTCGCCCAGCTGCAGCACCACCACCTCGTCGGCGATGTCCGAGACCACGCCGAAGTCGTGGGTGATGAACAGTACGGCGGTACCGTTCTGCTGCTGCAGTTCCTTGATCAACTTGAGGATCTCGGCTTGCGTCGTCACGTCCAGCGCGGTGGTCGGCTCGTCGCAGATCAGCAGCGCCGGCTTCAGGATCACCGCTATGGCGATCACGATGCGCTGGCGCTGGCCGCCCGAGAGTTGGTGCGGAAAGGCGGCGTAGATGCGTTCCGGTTCCGGCAGATGGACGCGCTCGAACACCTCCAGCACCTGGCGGCGGCGCTCCGATGCACCCAGCCGCGTGTGCTGGCGGAGCATCTCGTCAACCTGATCGCCGCAGCGCAGCACCGGGTTCAGGGCCGTCATCGGCTCCTGGAAGACCATGCCCATCGCCACGCCGCGCAGCTGGCGCAGGCGCGGCGCCGGCAGCTGCAGAAGATCCTCGCCGAGGAGCTCGACGCGCCCGGCGACCGGGCGCAGCCCCGGCGAGAGCAGGCCCATGATGGTGTGGGCAATCACCGACTTGCCCGAGCCGGACTCGCCCAACAGGCAGACGGTGCGTCCGGCACGGACATCGAAGCTGACCCGTTGCACCGCGTGTTCGCGATCACCGCCTTCGGGCAGCCGCACACTCAGGTCCTGCACCGACAAGACCATGTGCGCCCGGGGCCCGGCAGGGAATTGAGGAGAAGTCATGGGATTCACGCCCCTCGCTTGCTGAATTTGGGGTCGAGCGTGTCACGCAGACCGTCGCCCAGAATGTTCACGGCGAGCACGGTGAGCGCCAGGAAGACGCCGGGAACCAGGACGTTGTGCGGGAACTGCGTGAACTGGATGCGGCCCTCGGCCATGATGTTGCCCCAGGTCGGAATGTCGGCTGGCATGCCAACGCCCAGGAAGGAAAGGATGGCCTCGACCAGAATGGCCGAGGCGCAGATGTACGTGCCTTGCACGATGAGCGGCGCGATGGCGTTCGGGAGAATGTGCCGCGTCAGCACCTTCAGCGGGGGCGTGTCCAGCGCGATGGCCGCTTCGACGTAAGGCTCTTCGCGGATGGTGAGGACCACGGAACGCAACAGGCGCGCGACGCGGGGAATCTCGGGGATCGCAATGGCAATCACGATGGTGGCGACACTGGCACGCCACGCGGCCACCAGCGTGATGGCAAACAGGATGCCCGGAATCGCCATCAGGCCATCCATCACGCGCATCAGCACCCCGTCGAGACGGCGGAAATAGCCGGCCGCCAATCCGACGATGATGCCCCCGGCCAGCGCCAGTGCCGCTACGGCGATGCCCACCGTGATGGACACGCGGGCCCCGTACACGACGCGGCTCCAGATATCGCGGCCCAGGCTGTCGCTGCCCATCAGGAACAGGTGCTGGAAGGTCTGGCCGGCGAGGCTGTTGAATTCGCCTCGCGCGCCCGGAAGCAGGTTGCCGCTGGCCGGATCGATGGCCGTCGGATCGATGGTGCCGAGCCACGGCGCGGCCATGGCCATGAAGACCAGCATGACGAGGGTACTGCCGCCGAGCCGCACGGCGCCGTTGCGCAAGGCCCGGCGAGCCAGCGAGGCGGGGCGCCCGGCGGACGCCGGTTCGGCGTCAGGCTGCGGCGTGCCGGAGGGAATCGGTGGGGTCTTGGCAAGCATGGGCGGGTCCGGCGCTTCAGTAGCGGATGCGAGGGTCCAGCAACAGGTAGCTCAGGTCCACCAGCAGGTTGATCAGGACATAGATGAAGGAGAAGAACAGCGTGATGGCCTGGATCAAAGGGTAGTCGCGCGAGAGCACGGCATCGACCGTGAGCTGCCCCAGCCCGGGAATCGCGAAAACGGTTTCGGTGACCACGACGCCGCCGATCAGCAGTGCGATGCCGATGCCGATGACCGTGACGATGGGCACCGCGGCGTTCACCAGCGCATGGCGCATCAGGACGCCGGCTTCGCTGATGCCCTTGGCGCGGGCCGTCCGGACGTAATCCTCGGTCAACGCCTCCGCCACGGCGGCGCGGGTGACGCGGGCGATCAAGGCTACGTAGATGATGGACAGCGTGATGGCCGGCAGGATCAAGTGGCGCAGCCAGGGCAGCAGCCCCTCTTCCAGGCGGGCGTAGCCCTGTACCGGCAACCACCCCAGTTTCAGCGACACCGCCCAGATCAGCACATAGCCGATGACGAAGGCGGGAATGGAAAATCCGAGCACGGAAAACCCCATCAGGGCGCGATCGAGCCAGCCGCCGTGGCGCCAGGCAGCCAGCACGCCCAGCGGCACGGCGATCAGCACCGTGAACACCAGTGTCAGGGCGGCTAGCGACAACGTCGGCTCGACCCGCTGGGCGATCAGGCCGGCGACGCTTTGTTTGAGGAAGTACGACTCGCCCAGGTCGCCGCTCAGCAGCCGCGCCGACCACTGGAAGAACTGGACCGGGATCGAGTTTTCCAGGCCCAACTGGGTGCGCACGCTCTGGATGGCGGCGCTGGAGGCGTTGTCGCCGAGGATGGCCGCCGCCGGGTCGCCCGGCGCCAGGCGCAGCATCAGGAAGACAATCAATGCGACGACGACCAGGACTGGCACCGTCGCCGCGATGCGGCGGAGCAGAAAGAAGAGCATGGGCGAAACGGTTCTCGAAGCAGCTCTACTTCTTCTTGATGTTCCAGAACACGTTGACCGGCGCAAGCAGCACGCCGCTCACAACGTCGCGGCGAACCACCGACAAGTTGTTGGTCTCGCCCAGCGGCGCGAACAGGCCGGTTTCCAGGGCCCGCACCTGGATCTCCTCGGCCAGGCGCTTGCGGGCCGCCGCATCGGTGGATGCAGTGAAGGCGCTCTTCAACTCTTCGAGCTTGTCGTCCTTGTTCCAGCCGAACCAGCCCTTTTCACCATTGCCGGTCAGCGGCGCGAAGAACAGGGGGTTCAGGGTATCGCTGCCGCCCCAGCCGGTGATGAAGGCGTTCCAGCCACCCTTGTCCGCCGCGTCTTTCTTGGTCCGGCGCATCAGGAGGGTGGGCCAGTCCATCGACTGCATGTCGACGTTGAAGCCGGCCTGCTTGAGCAGCTGCGCCATCACCGGGGGCAGCTTGTTGAGCAAGGTGAAATCGGCCGGGTGCATCAGGACGATCGGCGTGCCGTCGTAACCTGCCTCCTTGAGCAGCTTCCTGGCCTCCTCGAACTGCGGCTTGCCGGTGAAGTAGGAGGTCTTGTTCGATGCCAGCGGCGATTCGCAGGGGTAGATCGACGTGCACGTGCGATACAGGTCGCGGAAAACCATTTGCCCGCGCATCAACGCTTCCTGGTTCACGGCCATCACGGCCGCCTTCGCGATCTTCGGGTTGTCGAAGGGCGGGATGTGGTGGTTCAGATGCAGGTAGTACGACCCGGCGAAGGTGGGGCTCACCGTCTGCAGCTTGGGGTTGGTGCGCAACGTGGCGTAGTGCTCCGGCGGCATCCACGACAGCATGTCGACCTCCCCGTTGATGATCGCATTGGCCTGGGTTTGCGCGTCCTTCAGGATGATCCACTCCACCCGGTCGACGTAGACGCGTTTGCCCCCGGCGGTGCCTGAAGGCGACTCGACGCGGGGAACGTAGGCCGCGTTCTTCAGGTAGACCACCTTTTCGCCGGGACGGAATTCTTCTTTCTTGAAGACATAGGGGCCGGAGCCGGTGTAGTCCTCGATCTGCTTGTCGGCCGGCGTGTCGGCGACGCGCTTGGGCATGATGAAGGCGGGGCTGCCGGACGGCTTGGCCAGCGCCTCCAGCACCGGGCCGAAGGATTGCTTGAACGTCATGCGAAAGCCGTTGTCGCCGACGGCCTCGATCTTGTCCATGATGCCGAACATTCTCTGGCCCAGGCTGTCGCGCTTGCCCCAGCGGCCGAGGGATGCGATCACGTCGGCCGACGTGACGGGCTTGCCGTCATGAAAGGCCAAGCCCTTGCGCAGGGTGAAATTCCAGACCTTGGCGTCGGCGGACGAGGTGTACTTGTCGACCATCTGCGCTTGGGGCATCCCGGTGATGTCGACGCCGAACAGCGTGTCGTAGACCATATAGCCATGATCGCGCGTGACGAATGCCGTGGTCCAGATCGGATCCAGGATCTTCAGGTCGGTCTGCGGCACGATGCGCAAGACATTGGCGCTGCCTTGCGCCGATGCGGTGGAAGCGGCGCCAAGCGCCACCAAGGCAATACCGGCGAGATGAACAAAGGATCGACGAAGCATGGAAATCACCTTTCTTTGCGGTCAGGAAGCAGGAGGGACTACGTAGGGTGGGTTCCCGGTCAAAGGACCGGCACTTTCTTGACTCTCGGCAAGCGTTCCTGCGGAGCGCCCAGCTCTTTGCCGCTGGCGACGAGCTTTTCAAGGCAGCGCTTGAATACGACGAGTTCGTCGGCGGTGAGCGGGCTCAATAGCGTCTGCTCCATCAACCGGCCGATGGGGTCGGCGCGCAGGATCACCGCTTCGCCCGCCTTCGTTAGTTGCAGGCTGATTTGCCGGGCGTCTTGCGCGCCTACCGAACGTGTCACCCAACCACGTTGCACCAGAGTCGTGATGGCCTTGGATGCCAGCGTCTTCTCCAGCGAGGCATGTTCGATCAGGCGCGACAGGGTCAGGCCCGGCTCCGCGCCGATAAACCGCATGAGCCGCAGGTCACGCAGCGAAGCGCCGCATTCCCGCTCGTACACGCGCGAAGCCGCCGCCTTGGCGGCCTCGTTCACCGCGTCGAGTTTGAGCGTTAGGTAGTCCAGCTTGACGGCTTTGGGAGTGCGCATCGATATTTCCGAAGGACAAAGTTGCGAGCGCCAATAGTTGCAGAATTCAACTAATGCTACAAGGGCGGGCGCGATTGTCTCTAGGCACAATCCCTGATGAGCAGCGGGATGCTCGCGTGGCCACTCGGGTCAGGCCCCAGCGCCCCTTCCGCAGCGCTGGGGTTTCGCGAACAACCTAAGAAAGAAACACCGCAATCAGTCCGCAGTGATCTTGCGTTCGCGAACGACGCGGCTCCACTTGTCCGACTCTTTACGCATGAACTCCGCCAGTTCCGTACGGGTCGTCGGCTGGGGCGTCAGGCCGAGCTTGTTCAATGCAGCCTGCACGCCCTGATCACGGAGCACTTTGACGATTTCCTCGTTCCAGCGCTCCAGCAGACGCCCGGGCGTCTTCCCGGGTGCCACGAACGCATACCAGTTGAGCGCCTCGAAGCCCGGGTAGCCGGCCTCGGCCACGGTTGGGATATTGGGCAGATAGGCAGGCCGGACCAAGCCCGTGGTGGCCAGTGGGATCAGCCTGCCGGATTCCACGTGCGGCATCGCCGTGGGCGGGGCCGCGAAGTACGAGGCCACACGTTCACCCAGCAGATCTGTCAGTGCCGGCGCGCCACCCTTGTAGGGGATGTGGATCATTTCGACGCGGGCGCGCTGGTTGAACAGTTCGCCGGCCAGATGCGAGGCCGAGCCGGCACCGGTAGAGGCGAAGTGCACGCTGCCCGGCTTCTTCTTGGAGAGTTTCACGAAGTCGGCCAGCGTTTTCACGCCGAGCGCCGAGTGCACGACCAGCACGTTGGGGAAGTTCACCCCGCCGGAAAGGGGCGCCAAGTCCAGGAAGGGTTTGTACTGGACTTTCATGATATGCGGCGCGATCGTCAGCGGACCAATGGAGCCGAGCAGCAAGACCGATCCGTCCGCGGGCGCATTGGCGACGAACTGGTGTGCAATGTTGCCGCCCGCGCCGGCCTTGTTTTCCACCACCACCGCCTGGCCGATGTTCTCCCCCAGCTTCTTTGCGATGAGGCGGGCAGCCGAATCGGCCGCGCCGCCGGGCGCAAAACCCACCACCAGGGTCACCGGCTTGGGCGGGGGAAAGCTTTGCGCGGCGGCGGGCAGGCCGCACAGGCCGCAGGCGGCCAGCAGGGCCAGGCTGATCGAACGTCGTTTCTTGCTCATGGTCGTCTCCAGTTGATTTTTGGGTGCGGGTCAATCGCCCAGCTGCGATGCGCCGGGAAGGCGTTTTTCGATAGCGTGCTTCAGCAATGCTGCCAGGCGGAAGACGCCGTGGGCGAACTTGCCGTAGGGCAGCGTGAGAAACAGGGCCATCACGGTGCCCAGGTGTATGGCCAGCCAGAGCGCCATGAAGCGGGTATCGCGCAGCGCCAGCAGCGCCAGGCCGGTCGCGCTGGTCAGCAACAGCAGCGCGATGAAACCGCGATCCATGGGCCGCTGGGCCACATCGCCATGCTCCGGGTCGCGCCGCAGGCCCAACCACAGAAGGCCGGCCGGGCCGACAAGCAGCCCGATGCCGCCCGCGGTGCCGAGCAGCACCGGCAGGCTGGTGAGCGCATACGGCGCCTGCAGGTCCAGAAGGTAGTGGTACAGAGTCGCCACACTGGTGGCCGCGAAGCACAGCAGGAAGCCGTAGAAGGTCAGGTGGTGGAAGCGCCTGCGCGCCAGCGAGAATCGGTCGTCCTCGTTGTTGCAGCCCTCGCCATGGCCACCACCCAGGTACTTCAGCGTCAGCGTGTCTTCCGCAGCCTGCGCAGCCGCTGCGATCGGCACGCCTTGCGCCGGCGAGATATCGCGCCAGAAGCGGCGCACCCCCAGGGCCAGCGCCAGAACGACGAAGGCGAATACCGTGCCGAACACCAGCGCCAGGAAATTGTGCGGGAAGATCGCATAGAAGTTGCCGCTCGAGGGCGCATGGACCAGGCGCCCGGCCATGGCGATGGCCAGCACCAGGAACAGCGCCAGCCCGGCGGCAAGCGCCAGCGCCACCGTCGGCCCGGCGCGCTGGTACAGACCGCCCAGTACCGGCGGCCATGCGTAATCGTGGTAGGTCTGCAGCCGGACGCGGGCCATGGCTTGGGGCACATTCACCGCGAACTCGTGCGGTGGCGCGTACTGGCAGGCATGCAGGCAGGCGCCGCAGTTGTGGCACAGGTTGGCGAGGTAATGGATGTCGGCGGCGCCGAACTCCAGCCGCCGGGTCATGGCCGGGAACACGGCGCAAAAGCCCTCGCAATAACGGCAGGCGTTGCAGATCTGCATCTGGCGGCCCACTTCGGTTTCGTCGGCTGACAGCGACGCGGCGGGACGGACAGGAATGACACGGGGATCGCCCGGGGTGCCACCGGCGCCGCCAGCGTCCTCGCGCGCGCGCTGGGCCAGCTCAAGCAAACTTTGCATGCGCCTTTTCCTCTTTGGCGGCGCCGGCTGCGGCAGCCGCGGCCGCCCGTTCGCCCGCGATGCGGCCAAACGCCGTGCCGATGCTCATGCCGACGCCGGCGGTGTAACCCTGGCCCAGCACATTGCCGGCCATCATTTCGCCGGCAACGAACAGGTTGCTGCTGGGCACGCCGCCGAAGTGCACGGCGGCATGCTCATTTGTCTTCAGGCCCAGGTACGTGAAGGTGATACCGGGCCGCAATGCATACCCGTAGTAGGGCGGCGAGTCCAGGGGCCGCGCCCAATGCGTCTTGGCCGGGGCGAGCCCCTCGGTGGCGCAGTCGTCGAGGACCGTGTGGTCGAAGCTGCCCGAGCGGCAAGCGGCATTGAAGTCGCGCAAGGTCTTCATGAAAGCCGCTTCGTCCAGGCCGAGGCGGTTCGCCATCTCCGGCAAGCTGTCGGTCTCGACCCCCGGAAACACCGGGGGCATGAAGCGCCCGACCGCCTTGCTGTCGATGATGCAGTAGCCAATCTGCCCCGGCTGCTGCGCCACCAGGCGCCCCCAGATCGCGTAGCGCTTGGGCCAGAAATCCTCGCCCTCGTCATAGAAGCGCTCCGCGGCGGCGTTCAGCACCACACCCAGCGACACGCAATCCACCCGCGTGCAGATGCCGCCGTCGTACAGCGGTGAACGCGCATCGATCGCGACGCAGTGGCCCTGCGACGCATTGCCTATGCTGTCGGCGCCGGCCTCCAGCATGAACTTCAGCAGCACACCCTGGTTGAAGCGGGTGCCGCGCACCAGGAAGTTCTCGGCCGGCCACTCCCCGCGTTCGTTCTGGCCCCAAGCCTCACGCTGCCATGCCAGGTTCGACTCGAAGCCGCCGCATGCCAGCACGCAGCTTCGGGCGGCGATTCGTTCGCCGCCCTCGGTGATGGCGGCAACGAAGCGGCCGCCATCCAGCTCCAGTCGCGCCACGGGCGAGTCATAACGGACGCGCACGCCCAGGTGCCCGGCGCTGCGGTAATAGGCATTGAGCAGGGCCTTGCCGCCCCCCATGAAGAACGCATTCGTTCGCGCCACATGGAGTGCGCCCGAAAGTGACGGCTGGAAGTGCACGCCGTGGCGGCGCATCCAGGGGCGGCAGCCTGCGCTGTGCCGGATCACCAGGCGGGCCAGGCGTTCGTCGGTCAGGCCGCCGGTCACCTTCAGCAGGTCCTGCCAGAACTCTTCCTCGGAGTAGACCTCGATCAGCTCGTCCTGCGGGGCATCATGCATGCAGCGAAGGTTGCGCACATGCATGGAGTTGCCGCCGCGCCAGGCCCGGGGAGCTGCCTCGAGCAGTTCCACACTGGCACCCGCTTCACGGGCCATCAGGGCCGCGCACAGGGCCGAGTTCCCCCCGCCAATCACCAGTACATCAAGCAATCCCCGTCTCCTCGTCGTGGACGCCAATGTAGGGATTGCCGGATCGCTGGGGAATACCTGCGAACCGCATTACGTCTTCTCAAATCGAGAAGACGTATGCGCCAGCCCTTCTGGAATCCAGAAGAGAGATGCCGGCCATGCACCATAATGGGCCGTCTATCGACATAGGAACCTACGCCGTGGAGCTACGGCAATTGCGGTACTTCGTGAAGATCGTGGAGGAGAGCAGTCTAGGAAGCGCTGCTCGGGCGCTCGACGTGGCCCCATCGGCCCTGAGCCGCCAGGTCAGCAACCTTGAAAGCGAACTGTCGACACGCCTGCTCCAACGCACCAAAGCGGGGACGACGCCGACGGATGCCGGCATCGCCTTCTACCGCCAGGCACAGCTTGCGCTCAGGCATGTAGACCACGCGGCGCAGGCGGCGCGCCAGGCCCGGCTTTCGGGCCATGCGAGCGTGGGCATGCCGCCTTCCACCTCCGCAGTGCTTGCGCTCCCGTTTGTGCTGGCGATGCGGGAACGCTACCCGGACATTCGCTTGCGCGTGGTGGAAGCGCTGTCGGGCGCCTTGGCGGCAAGCTTGAATTCCCGCCAGCTTGACTTGGCCATCCAGTTCGAGAACCCGGGATCCCACTCTTGGAGCTTGACGCCTTTGCTGAATGAGCGGCTTTTCGTCATGGCCCGGCCCGACTTGCCGGGCTGGGAAAAGATAAAGCACCACAAACGAGTACGGCTTGCCCAATTGACCTCGCTTCCGCTGATTCTTCCCAGCGGCTCGCACGGTCTGCGCTCCGTCGTGAATGCCGTATTCGCACGCCTTGGCGTGGAGCCGAAAGTCGCTGCGGAGGTCGACGGCCTTGCCGTGTTGATGGACGCCGTGGCCAGCGGCTTGGGCGCAACGATTCAGCCAGGCGCGGCCACGGTGCGGCTGCACAAGGACACGGTTCATCGCATCGAGATTTCGGACCCGGGCGCGCAACGCCGCAACCTGCTCGCAAGCCTGTCCGACGATGAACTCGCACCAGCGGCGTTGGCGGCACGCGTGGTGCTGACCGATGTGGCGAAGCTGCTGGTACTTGCGAAGCGCTGGCCGGGCGCCACTCTGCCAGCGTGAACCCCCGGGCGCCCCTGCAAAGTGCCAGCCCAGGGGCGATTGAAGCCCCTGCCCGAATCACTCGGGCTTGATCTTCGCGCGGTCGACCACCACTTTCCACCGCTTCTGCTCGCTGGCGATGAACTGCGCGAATTGCGCAGCGCTGCTGCCGACGGGCTCGGCCGCATCCTTGATGAGCCGCTCCATTGCGGTGGGCGACTTCGCTGCTTTCGCGAGTTCGTTCGCGAGGCGGTCCACAATCGACTGTGGCATGGACGCGGGCGCCAGCATTCCGTACCACTGCGTCATCTCGAAACCGGGGAAGCCCTGCTCGGCTACGGTCGGAACATCGGGAAGCTGCGGCAGACGGCGAAGCGACCCTGTGGCGATGCACCTGAGCTTGCCGGCCTGGATCTGCGGCAGGATGGCGCTGGCGCCGACGGATGCGGCCTCTGTGCGCCCTGAAAGAAGATCCGTCAACTGGGGCCCGGTGCCTTTGTACGGGATGTGCAGCAGGAAGATGTCCGCCGTCATTTTCAGGTACTCCATGGCCAGGTGGCCGGCGCTGCCTGTACCGGCGGAACCGTAGTTCATCCGGCCGGGCTTGCTCTTGCACAGGGCCACGAACTCCCGCAGGTTTTTTGCCGGCACATCCGGGTGAACGACGTACAGGCTGGGGACCTTGGCCAGCAGGCTGACCGGCTTGAAATCCCTGTTGGCATCGTATGGCAGCTTGGCATACATGAACGGGTTGACCGCCAATGTCCCGATGTGCCCCAGGATCACGGTGTGCTGATCTTCGGCACGCGCCACATCGCTCATGGCGATGTTCCCGGAAGCGCCGGGTTTGTTGTCGACGAAGACGTTTTGGCCCAGGGCCTTGCTCAATTCGCCCGCGAACGAGCGGGCCACGATCTCGGAACTGCCTCCCGGCGCGAATGGAACAACGAAACGCACCGGCTTGTTCGGCCAGGATTGAGCGTGCGCCGGAAGTATCGGCAGCAACGAAACGGCCGCTGCTGAAGCACTGAGAAAGTCGCGTCGGGAGTATGAGTTGTTCACGATGTTGTCTCGGGTGGGTGGAGAAATGGCGGGCGGGCCCCGCCTTGAATCGGTTCTTTCAAGGCAGGTTTCACGGCCTGACGATGCGGCTCACGTCGACGATGTACATCTGCCGGCCCTCGCCGTGCACGGAATCGACGCACACTTCGGTGCCGTCCCGGCTCCAGCGCGGGTGCAGGTCGCAGCGGTTTTCCTTGCTCAGGCCCGGATCCGCGTAGAAGCGACCCACATCGTGCCGCACGCCGGTTTCCATGTCGTACAGGAACAGGATTCTTTCTTGCGTGACCGGGTCCGGATAGGTGTCGCTGAGCAGCCATCGGCTGTTCACCGGTGAGAAGGTCATGTGGCCGTTTTCGGTGAGGACATGACGGCCCACTGGTACGGTGCCGCCGTCGGCGTCATCGTAGAGGTGATAGTGAATCTCGCCTGCGTGCGGGCCCCAGACGATGATCTGCCGGTCGTTTCGCCATAGCGGGTGTGAGATCTGGTATTCGGACTTCTCGTAGTCGAAGGTCCCCACGGCGCGCGGGTCGAAGTCGTCCGCCAGTTGTGGCAACGGATGGTCCGAGCACTCCAGCAGGCGCAGCGCGCTGCCGTCGGGGTTCATCGTGATCAAGCGATGCAGGAAACAGGTTTCGTCCTTGACCCGCTCGGTCCAGCGGTGCAGGAGCAGGACGCGCGAGGACGCCGGGTTGATTTCGATGTGGCTCACCCAATGGATCGCCTTGTCCATCGACGCCCGGGGCTGAAAGTCCCGAAGCTGCCGGTACGACACGATGAGACGGGATTCGCCCGTGGCCAGGTTCATCCGGTGCAGCCCGTCGTCGGCAGGCGCAAGCGGCAGCTCGAAGGGCCCGCCCTCCTCGCTGTAGCCGATGGTCTCGTGCGTGACGTACAAGCGCCTGTAGTCCACACAGAGGGCGTATTGGCTGTCGGGGGCGACCACGTAGACCGGGAGCGGCAAACGGGTCCGCTCTCCGGTTTGTGCGTCGACGATGACGCTGCCGAAACCCGGATAGCGGCCTTCCCCGCCGGGACGTCGCTCGTTGTGGATCAACTTCAGCCCACCCGCGCCGTCCAGCCACTGCAGTTGGCTGCCCATCTGCCAGTTCCAGGCGCGCGTCTCGCTCACGCGATGGAAGCGCTGGCCGTGCTCCAGGTCGAAGTAGCCGATGGCGGCCAGGCAGTCGGGCGCCAGCCGCACATCCTTGTACGGCACTTGTTGCGCGAGCAGGTAGCGGCCGCTCGCGTCCCAGTTGGTCTTGTTGTAGTACCCGAAAAAGTAATGCTGCTGCCCGTCCCCCACTTGCCTCACCGGGCAGGGAGATGGCACGATCGAGGAACCCTGCATTGTCAGTCTGCCACCAGATCGGCCTTCTGGATCACGCGGTCCCAGCGCTGCTTTTCGGCGGCGATGAATTTCGCCGCGGTCTCGCGGCTGTTCGCAACGGGCGCCATGCCCTGCGCGGCGAGCGCGTCCACGAATTCGGGGCTCTGGATGATCTTGCGGATATCGGTGCTGAGCTTCTCCGCGATGGCGTCGGGAACCTTGGCGCTCACGGCGATCGTGGTCCAGGACGTGGCCTCGAATCCTGGCAGGCCGGCTTCCGCCACGGTGGGCACGTCCGGCAACGCAGCGCTTCTTGTCTTCCCGGTGACCGCCAGTGCCTTCAGCTTGCCGCCGCGCACGTGCGGCAGCGTTGTCGGCGGGTTCTCGAACATCAGCTGGATCTGGCCGCCCAGCAGGTCGTTCAATGCGGCAGAGCTGCCCTTGTAGGGAACATGCGTCATCGGCGCTTCAGCCGTGACTTTGAAGAGCTCGCCGATCATGTGAACGGATGAGCCGATGCCCGCCGAACCGAAGTTCAGCGCGCCGGGCTGAAGGCGTGCCTGCGCGATCAGCTCCTTGATGTTCGAAACCGGCAGCGCCGGGTTGGCCACGACGACGTGCGGCATCTCCGCCAGGATGGTGAGCACCTTGAAATCGGTCGACGGGTTATAGGGCAGCTTCTTGTAGACGCCATAGGTGGCGTGCAGCCCGATCGAGCCCAGCATCAGCGTGTAGCCGTCGCCGGGGGCGTCCACCACCGCCTTGCCGCCGATATGGCCGCCGGCGCCGGGCCGGTTGTCCACCACCACGGTCTGCTTGTAGACGCGCCCGAGACGCTCCGCCAGCATCCGCGCCTGCACGTCGGAACTGCCGCCCGCGGTGAACGGCACGATGATGCGCAGCCCCTTGCTGGGAAAGTCCTGCTGGGCGAATGCGCCGGGGGCCACGGCGGCGATCAGGGCACACGCGCCTGCGACGGCCAGGCGGCGGCGCGAAAAGTAAAGAGTCATGAAGGGTCCTGGTAAGTGCCCGTGACGGACGATGCGCGCAAGTCTAGGAGACCGGACGGCGCGTCAAAAATTCATTTTTGCGACATGTCCATGCAGTATTGGCATACATTGCCGTCATGACACGGCCCCTGAAATTCCGGCAGATCGAAGCCTTTCGTGCCGTCATGCAGACCGGCACCACGACGGCGGCGGCAACGCTGCTGCACACGACGCAGCCCTCGGTGAGCAGGCTGCTTTCGCAGATGGGCGCCGCCACCGGGTTGAAGCTGTTCGAGTCGGAACGAGGCAGGCTGAAGCCGACACGCGAAGCCAAAGACCTCTTCGACGTGATCGAACGCAATTTTCTGGGCCTGGACCGGATCGAGCAGCGTGTGGAGATCCTGCGGCGCGCCGGCGCGGGAACGCTTCGGGTGGGCTGTACGCCGGCCCTGGCACTGAGCCTCATGCCCTCGGTGGTGGCCGCTTTTTGCCGCAAGCATCCCGATGTGCACGTGAGCCTGCAAACCCATGGGGGCCATCAATTGTGGGAGGGGGTGCAGCATGGCGCGTTCGACCTGATCCTTTCGACCCGGGCCGCGGCGCGTGTAGAGGCCAAGGCTGCCACGCTGCATCGCGGCCGCACGGTGTGCGTGATGCACTCGCAGCATCCGCTGGCCACCCGGTCCAGGCTGCACGTGCGCGACCTGCAGGGCCAGGTGCTGCTCACGCTGCCGCCGGACGATCAATTTCAGGCGCAGTTCCAGCAGCTCCTGCAGACCCATCGCGTCGAACCGGCCGCAACGGTAGAAACGACTTATTCGTTCACGATCTGCCGCATGGCCGCGGAAGGCGCGGGCATCGGTATCGTCAATCCCTACGTGGCGTCGGTGTTTGCGCGCGATGTAAGAGTCGTGCCGCTCTCCCCTGCGCTCACGGTGGAGATTGTCCGGGGCTACCCGCCTCAGTTCGCGCCTTCCGGAATCACCGAGGCTTTCGAGGCGTTGCTCCAGGCAGAGCTGAAGAAGGTACCGAAAGACTAGCCCCAAGGCATGCGCAGCTATGACGATTTGAGAACGCCGCCCTTCCGGATTGTCAATTGACTCTCCTGCTTGCCGCACTTAAGCTCGACAGCACAGAACTCAGGAGGCGGTTTGATGAGGGCATCGTTCAACAGGCGTCGCGCTATCGTGGCGATGGGCGCCGCGGGCCTCGCCAGCGGCCTTACCCATCGCACCGGGTTGGCTCAAAGCGACCGGCCCGTGCGCTTCATCCTGCCCATCAGCGCGGGATCGGGTATCGACACCATCATGCGCGCGTCCGCTCCCAGCCTCGGCAAGGCCCTTGGCCAAACCGTCGTCGTGGAAAACCAGCCCGGAGCAGGCGGCATCGTCGGGACCGCGGCAATGATCAAGTCGCCGCCGGACGGCCTGACGCTCAGCATGGTGTCGAACAACCATGTGATCTACCCTTCGGTTCTCAAGTCGGTGCCTTTCGACCCGGTTCAGGACATCACACCCATTGCCGTCATCGGCGCGACGCCGATGGTGCTGGTGGTCAACGCGAGTTTGCCGGTGAACAACCTGCGCGAATTCATCGCCCTGCTGAAGTCGCGTCCTGGCAAGTACAGCTACGCTTCATCTGGAAACGGGACAATCCTTCATCTCGCGGCCGAACTGTTCAAGGACCTGACCCGCACGTTTTCAACCCACATTCCCTATCGCGGATTTGGGCCCATGATGCAGGACATCATCGGCGGCCAGGTGGAATGGGGCGTGGGTGCGCTGCCGGCCGTTGCCGGTCAAGTCAAGGCGGGCAAGTTGAAGGCGCTCTGCATTGCCTCGCTTGGGCGAAGCCCTGCCGCGCCGGACATCCCAACCTCCGCCGAAGCCGGCCTTCCCTTTTTCGTCGTCGAGGGTTGGTTCGCGATCATCGGGCCAAAGGGCCTGGCGGTGGATCAGGTGAATCGCATACACCGCGCGATCTCCACCACCTATGCGAGTGCGGAGGTGAGGGAAGCGATGGCCAGGCAAGGCAACTTGGTCAGGCTCCAGACACCCGATCAATCACGGGATTTTTTCGAGAACGAGCTCAGGCGCTACGCGAGGATTGTGAAGATCGCAGGGGTCGTGCCGCAGTAGCCGGCGGCCCCTGACGGGGTGCGCCGCTCGCGGGAGCCACAGCCGGCGCACTTGCCACGCTCACCATGACACGCGGCTGAAACCGCGAAAATGGTGCCGATTGTCGGATTCGAACTGACGACCTACCGCTTACAAGGCGGTTGCTCTACCCCTGAGCTAAATCGGCGGGTGGCAAGGATTCTAGACGCGGCGCCCGGCCGCGGGTTCACTTGACGCGCTTGAGCGCGGGCCGGGGGCCGTTCGGCGGGCGCGGCGGCTCACCGTCGGGCCCGGCGTCCGCGGCGCCGGGCTCCGGCGTGACGAGCTGGACCACCTTGGCGTCGTCATCGCCCATGCCGCCCGCGGCGGAAACGCTCGAGAGCGGCGAGGGGCGCGTGGGAGGCTCCTCGGTGGCGCCGGGAACGGGTACGGGGAACGCCATGCCCTGGCCGTTCTCCCGGGCGTAGATGGCGATGACGCGGTTGACCGGCACCATGATCTCGCGCGCCGAGCCGGCGAAGCGCGCCTTGAACTCGATGAAGTCGTTGCCGAGCTTGAGCGAACTGGTCGCGTCGAAACTGATGTTCAGCACGATCTCGCCGTTCTTCACGTACTCACGCGGCACCTGCACGCTGTCGTCCACCAGCACCGCGACGTAAGGCGTGAGCCCGTTGTCGGTGCACCAGTCGTACAGCGCCCGGATCAGGTACGGGCGGGTGGACGTCGATTCGAGGGCGTTCATGCGTACAGCTGCGGGGCAGGACCTATTTGCGCATCACCTTTTCGGACGGCGTCAGCGCCTCGATGTAGGCCGGGCGCGAGAAGATGCGCTCGGCGTACTTGAGCAGCGGCGCCGCGTTCTTGGACAGCTCGATGCCATAGTAATCCAGGCGCCACAGCAGCGGGGCAATGGCGACATCGAGCATGGAAAAGTTCTCGCCCAGCATGTACTTGTTCTTCAGGAACACGGGCGCGAGCTGCGTCAGGCGGTCCCGGATGTGGGCGCGCGCCTTCTCCAGCGCCTTTTCGTTGCTCTTGGCGGCGCGCGACTCCAGCGTGCTCACGTGCACGAAGAGCTCCTTCTCGAAGTTGAGCAGGAACAGGCGGACCCGGGCGCGGTCGACCGGATCCCCGGGCATCAGCTGGGGATGCGGGAAGCGCTCGTCGATGTACTCGTTGATGATGTTCGACTCGTACAGGATCAGGTCGCGCTCGACCAGGATGGGGACCTGGCCGTACGGGTTCATCACGTTGATGTCTTCCGGCTTGTTGTACAGGTCGACGTCGCGGATTTCGAAGTCCATCCCCTTTTCGAACAGCACGAAGCGGCAGCGGTGGGAGAAAGGGCAGGTGGTTCCCGAATACAAGACCATCATGATGAAGGCTCCTTAAATCAAAAAGAGTGGACCGACAGGGCGGCCCACTCTGCAAGGACGCGCGACCGGCAACGCCGGGCGGCGTTTCTCCTTAGATATTTTTCCAGAAGGCCGCGTTCAGGCGCCACGTGAAGATCGTGAAGACGCCCAGGAAGAGCAGCACCCAGACACCGACGCGCACACGCGAATTCTGCGCCGGCTCGGCCATCCACTGCAGGTAGCCCACCAGGTCGCCGACCGCCGCGTCGTATTGCAGCGGTGTCATGATGCCGGGGCTGAGCTGCTTCCAGCCCTTGAAGACCTTGACCTCGTGGCCGTTTTCCTGCCGGGTCTCGAATTGCGGCTCGCGCTCGCCCTGCAGTTCCCACAGCACGTGCGGCATGCCGACATTCGGGAACACCATGTTGTTCCAGCCGGTGGCCTTGGCCGGGTCGCGGTAGTAGGTGCGCAGGTAGGTGTACAGGTAGTCTGCGCCGGTGCCGCCGTGGCCGGAGCGCGAGCGGGCGATCAGGGTGAGGTCCGGCGGGTTGGCGCCGAACCATTCCTTGGCCTGCTTCGGGTCGATCGCGGCTTTCATGGTTTCGCCGACCTTGTCGGTCGAAAACAGCAGGTTGTCCTTGATCTGCTGCTCCGTGAGGCCGATGTCGCGCAGGCGGTTGAACCGCATAAAAGCGGCCGAGTGGCAGCTCAGGCAGTAGTTGACGAACAGCTTGGCGCCGTTCTGCAGTGCCGGCAGGTCGTTGAGCTTGTTGGGCGCCTTGTCCCAGGCCAAGGTGTCTGCGCCGGCCGCATGCGCGCCGGTAACGATCCCCAGGGCCGCGATCAGGGTGATGATGAGTTTTTTCATGTCTTGCGTCCCGCCTGTCAGTGCGCGGCGAAGGTGATGCGCTCGGGCACGGGCTTGAACTCGCCCAGCCGGCTCCACCACGGCATCAGCAGGAAGAAACCGAAATAGAACAGCGTGCCCAGCTGCGAGATGCGCTCGCCCGCCGGCGACGGCGGCTGCACGCCGAGGTAGCCCAGCACGAAGAAGTCGACGATGAACACCGCCAGCATCCACTTGTGCCAGCCCGGCCGGTAGCGGATGGACTTGACGGGACTCTTGTCCAGCCAGGGCAGGAAGAACAGGATGACGACGGAGGCGCCCATCACGACGACGCCCCAGAATTTCGCGTCGATGCCCTGGAGCAGGCCGACCCCGGTGAAGCCGAAGGCGTTGAACATCCACAGGAACGCAACGGCCACCAGCACCAGCAGGCCCTTGACGGCGCCCGAAGCGCGGGTCTTGACGATGACGAACAGCACCGCGAGCACGAGGATCAGCGACAGCGCGTACATCATCTCGGTGGTGATGGCCCGCAGCATCGAGTAGTACGGCGTGAAGTACCACACCGGCGCGATGTGCAACGGAGTCTTCAGCGGGTCGGCCGGGATGAAGTTGTTGTACTCGAGGAAGTAGCCGCCGAGTTCGGGCGCGAAGAAGATGATGGCGGTGAACACCATCAGGAACACCGCGACGCCGAAGATGTCGTGCACCGTGTAGTACGGGTGGAACGGGATGCCGTCCAGCGGCTTGCCGTTCGCGTCCTTCGGGCCGGCCTTGATCTCGACGCCGTCCGGGTTGTTGGAGCCGACATCGTGCAGCGCGAAGATGTGCGCGACCACCAGGCCCAGCAGCACCAGCGGCACCGCGATCACGTGGAAGGCGAAGAAGCGGTTGAGCGTGGCGTCGCCCACCACGTAGTCGCCGCGGATCCACTCGGACAGGTCCGGGCCGATGAAGGGGATGGCGGAGAACAGGTTGATGATCACCTGCGCGCCCCAGTAGGACATCTGGCCCCAGGGGAGCAGGTAGCCCATGAAGGCCTCGGCCATCAGCACCAGGAAGATCGCGCAGCCGAAGAGCCAGACCAGCTCGCGCGGCTTGCGGTAGCTGCCGTAGATCAGGCCGCGGTACATGTGCAGGTACACCACGACGAAGAACGCCGAGGCGCCGGTGGAGTGCATGTAGCGGATCAGCCAGCCCCAGGGCACGTCGCGCATGATGTACTCGACCGAGCCGAACGCGGCGGCGGCGTCGGGCTTGTAGTGCATCGTGAGGAAGATGCCGGTGACGATCTGGAGCACCAGCACGAGCATCGCCAGCGAGCCGAAGAAGTACCAGAAGTTGAAATTCTTCGGCGCGTAGTACTCCGACATGTGGTCGCGGTACGCGGCCCCGGCGGTGGGAAAGCGGTTGTCGAACCAGTTCACCAGCTTCGCCGTGGCGGTGGCGTTGGGGGAGATTTCCTTGAATTCAGCCATGTTTCCCGTCCTCAGGCCTGGGTGCTTTTGTCTTCACCGATCAGCAACCGGTTGTCGGACAGGTACATGTGCGGCGGCACTTCGAGGTTGTCGGGCGCCGGCTTGTTCTTGAACACGCGGCCGGCGACGTCGAACGTGGAGCCGTGGCAGGGGCAGAGGAACCCGCCTTGCCAGTCGTCCGGCAGCGACGGCTGCGGGCCGGGCTGCAGCTTGTCCGACGGCGAGCATCCGAGGTGCGAGCAGATGCCCACGCCCACGAACACCTCGGGCTTGATGGAGCGGTACTGGTTCTTCGCGTACTCAGGCGTGGGGTAGGTCTTGCGGTCTGAGTTGGGGTCGGCCAGCTGGCCTTCCGTCTTCTTGAGCGACTCGAGCTGCTCGGGCGTGCGCTTCAGGATCCATACCGGCTTGCCACGCCATTCCACAGTCACCTTCTCGCCCGGCTTGAGCGCGGAGATATCGACTTCCACCGCGGCCCCGGCGGCCTTGGCCTTCTCGGAGGGCTGGAAGCTGCTGACGAAGGGAACGGCGGCGAAACCGGCGCCCACTGCGCCGGCGCAACTCGACGCGATCAGCCACGTCCGTTTGCTGGCGTCCACTGGGGTGTCACTCATGGGGGTCCTCG
>Ga0255338_1002551_pt1 | contig 25882 bp, 24 predicted proteins | sample MeOH1_35cm_T4_19_FD_203715 | JGI IMG/M metagenome (GOLD analysis project Ga0255338, IMG submission 203715) | Sandy soil microbial communities from University of British Columbia, Vancouver, Canada - MeOH1_35cm_T4_195 | ecosystem: Engineered > Artificial ecosystem > Sand microcosm > Unclassified ...
TCGACGTGCTGCTGACCGTCACGGTCCTGCGCGACGAGAAGGGCGAGCCGGTGGAGGTCGCCACGACCGAGCGGGACATCACGGAGCAGAAGCGGGCCGAGCGCGAGCGCAAGCTGTCGGAAAAGAACTTGCTACGGCTGGCCAACTCGGTACGCGACTCCAATGACGGCGTCATCATCTGCGATCTCAAGGACCGGATCATCGCCTGGAACAAGGGCGCGCATAAGATGTACGGCTACACCGAGGCGCAGGCCTTGGGGATGAGCATCCGCCAGCTCATGCCGGAGAGCAAGCTCATGAGGGCGCGGGAGCTGGTCCAGGTCTCGGCGTCGCCGATCGAGACCCAGCGCCGCACGAAGAGCGGCCGCCTCCTCGACGTGCTGCTGACGGTCACGGTGCTGCGCGACGAGAAGGGCGAGCCGGTGGAGGTCGCCACGACCGAGCGCGACATCACGGAGCAGAAGCGGGCGGACCAGGAGTTCCGGCGCCTGCACGCCGCCGTGATCTCCGCCCAGGAAACGGAGCGCAAGCGCCTCGCCCGCGAGCTCCATGACGGCGTGGGGCAGATCCTGTCCGGCGTCAAATTCCGCCTGCAGGCCTTGCCGGGCAAGATGACCTTGAGCGGGGACGGCGAGGAGCAGATCATGAAGGTCGGCGGATTCCTGGATCACGCCATCGCGGAGATCCGCCGCGTCTCCCAGAACCTCATGCCCTCCGAGCTCGTGGATCTGGGCCTCGGCCCGGCCCTGAGCACGCTGTGCCGGGAGTTCAAGGAACGCACGACCATCCATGTGACGATGCGGGACGACAACGCTCAGGCGTCCCTTCCGGACGATCTGGCGCTGGCCTTTTTCCGCATCGCTCAAGAGGCGCTCAATAACATCGGCAAGCACGCCAAGGCGACGATGGTCGTGGTGGCGCTTTCCCTCAAGGGGAAGGAGATCGTCTTGAGCGTGAGCGACAACGGGGTGGGCTTCAAGCCCGGCGGGCCCCGCCAGCCGGCCGGCCGGGGCTTCGGCCTCGGGAACATGCGCCAGCGCGCCGAGTCGGTCGGCGGTTCGATCGAGATCCATTCGACGCCCGGGGCGGGGACGACGCTCAACGTCCGCGCTCCGTTGTCGGGACTGGGGGGATACACCGCGTGAAGAAGAAAACCGGCGCCAAGATCAAGGTCTTCCTGGTCGACGACCACCCCGCCGTGCGCGAGGGCGTGCGTTCCTATCTGACCGGCGAGGGCGTCGCGGTCGTCGGCGAGGCGGCCGATGACGCGGAGGCGCTGCGCAAGCTCAAGAAGGTCGAGCCCGACGTGATCATACTCGACATCAACCTTCCCGGCGTGGACGGCGGCGAGCTCGCCAAACGGCTGCGGGTGACGGTCCCGCAGGCCAAGCTCATCGCCTTCAGCATCCACTCGAGCCAGGAATACGTGGTCCGCATGGCCCGCTGCGGCGTGCACGGCTACGTGATGAAGGACACTCCCACGGCGAAGCTCGTCGAGGCCATCACGCGCGTCCACAAGGGCGGCCTCTATTTCCCTCCAGGGATGACCGACGCGATCCTGGCCCCGGCCTCCAAGCCCGCCTTCGGAGAGCAGAACACCGTCCTGACCGCCCGCGAGCGCGAGGTGCTCGTCCTCCTCGCCGAGGGCTTGGCGAACAAGGAGGTCGCGCGCAAGCTCGGCATCAGCGTGCGCACCGCCGAGACGCACCGCGAGCACCTCTCCCGCAAGCTCAACATCGCGCCGATCGCCGCGCTGACGAAGTACGCCATCCAGCACGGCATGACGACCTTGACCTTGCCTCCCGCCCCGCCGCCCCGGGATTAGACGCCTGCGGCGGGGTCCGCCGGGTACCGCGTAGTTCTACGCATAGCGGGGGCGCTCGCGCTACTGTATCCTACGGATATCAAACACGCGAACGACGTGAAACGCGGCGGCATCCGGGTCTTCCTCGTGGACGACCATCCTCTCGTGCGCGAAGGCGTGCGCTCTTTCCTCGTCAACCACGGGATCGCGGTCGTCGGCGAGGCGGGCGACGCCAAGGAAGCCCTGCGCAAGGTCGCGAAGTTGGCGCCCGACGTCGTCGTCCTGGACGTGAACCTGCCTCTGATCGACGGCGGGGAACTGGCCCGGCGGCTGCGCCGCCTGATCCCCCTGTCCAAGCTCATCGCCTTCAGCATGCATTCCGGCGAGGCGTACGTGGTGAAGATGGCCCGCTGCGGCGTGCAGGGCTACGTGACGAAGGACCAGCCGCCGCTGGACCTCGTCGAGGCGATCAAGCACGTGCACGAGGGCGGACTGCATTTCCCCGCGGGCATGACCGACGCCCTGCTGGCACCCGCGCCGGAGTCCTCTGCGGCGAAGGCGGGCGGCGCCGGCCTGACGGACCGGGAGGTCGAGGTGCTCACCTTGCTCGCCGAAGGGCTGTCGAACAAAGGCATCGCGGCCAAGCTCGGGATCAGCGTGCGCACGGCGGAGACCCACCGAGAGAATCTCGCGCATAAGCTCGGCATCCTGACCGTCGCCGGCCTCACGAAGTACGCCTTGCAGCGCGGATTGACGACGCTGGGCACGCACAAAGCCTGAGCCTTCTCCGTAATCCTCCGTCAGCCTCGCGTAGAATTCCTCATTGGCCGCCGCCGCTCCCCGCGCTATTCTATGCGGGTCATGAGCGCAAAGCATAAGACGCCGAGCCTTATCAGGGTTTTCCTGGTCGACGATCATCCCGTCGTCCGCGAAGGCGTGCGCAACTATCTGACCAACCACTCGATCGCGGTCGTAGGCGAAGCGGGCGACGCCAAAGAGGCCTTGCGCAAGGTCAAGAAGCTGGCGCCCGACGTCATCGTGCTGGACGTGAACCTGCCGAACATCGACGGCGGGGAGCTGGCCCGCCGCCTGCGCCGCCTCGTCCCCAAGAGCAGGCTCATCGCCTTCAGCATCCATTCGAGCGAGGAGTACGTCGTGAAGATGGCGCGCTGCGGCGTGCAGGGCTACGTGACCAAGGACCAGCCGCCGGTGGACCTCGTCGAGGCGATCAAGGCCGTGCATCAGGGCGGGCTGCATTTCCCCGCCGGCATGACCGACGCCTTGCTGGCCGCCGCGCCGGAGGCCTCCGCGGATCTCCCCGGCGGCGTTCCGCTGACGAGCCGCGAGCTGGAGGTGCTGACCTTGCTCTCCGAGGGCTTCTCCAACAAAGGCATCGCGGCCAAGCTCGGCATCAACGTCCGCACGGCGGAGACCCACCGTGAGAACCTGACGCACAAGCTCAACATCCTCACGGTCGCCGGCCTGACGAAGTACGCGATCACCCACGGCCTGACCGCGCTTTAGCGCGCCCCATCCTCGTCGAGGAACCAGGATGTCCTCCGTAATGTTCACGCCCGTCGCGTAGAACTCCGAATAGGCCGATGCGCGACCCGCGCGTATACTGCCCGCATGAACAAATCCCCGGAGACCAAAATGAACTTCCTTCCTCGCTTGAGCCGTGTGATCGTTGCCGCGACCTTCATGGCCGGCTCTCCGGGTTCGGTGTACGCGGCGGCGGCGCTCGCCCCGACGCTCCCTAATAAGGGAACGACCGCGGCCCCCGTCGCCGCGGCGAAAGCCCCGGCGCAGAACATGCTATCCACCGTCCCGCTGTTCTTCGAAGAGAACAAGGGGCAGGCCGATCCCTCGGTCAAGTTCTCCGCCCGTGCCGCCAACTACAACCTCCATCTCACGGCGACCGAGGCCGTCATGGTCCTGCCCGCCCAGAAGCATTCCGCGACGCAGGCGCCCGTCGTGGTGCGCATGAAGCTCAAGGGCGCCAGCTCCCGCTCCGCGGCCCGCGGTCTGGATCAGCTGCCCGGCCACACGAGCTATATGTTCGGCAGCGACCAGTCGAAATGGCAGATCGGCGTGAGGCAGTACGCCAAGGTCAAGTTCAGCTCGGTCTATCCCGGCATCGACGTGGTCTATTACTCCAACAAGGGGAATGTCGAGCACGACTTCATCGTGGCGCCGGGCGCGAACCCGGGGCGCATCCTGATGGGCTTCGAGGGCGCGAAGAGCCTCCGGCTGGACGCCCGGGGCAACCTGATCCTGAATGTCCCGGGCGGCGACGTGACCTTCCAGGCCCCCACGCTGTACCAGATGGCGGGCGGCAAGCGGGTGCCCGTGCAAGGGCGCTTCATGCTCGCCGGCGATAAGCACGTCCGCTTCGTGGTGGGCGACTACCTTAAGAACAAGACGCTCGTCATCGACCCCCAGATCATGTACGGGACGTATCTCGGAGGCACCGTCAACGATTCGATCACCGCGATCGCGGTGGACGCGTCGAAGCAGGCCTATGTGACCGGCTGGGCGCGTTCGGCCAGCAACTCGGGCGGCTTCTCCGCTCCCACCAACACCTTTCCGGCCGTGATCGGCGCCAACCGCGGCGGCGCGGACGCGTTCGTCGCGAAGATCAGCGCGGACGGCTCGACCTTGATGTGGCTGGCCTGGCTCGGCGGCGCTCTGGACGACCAGGCCAAGGGCATCGCCCTGGAGAAGACGCTCTCGGGCACGCCGAAGGTTTACATCACCGGCGTCACCGCTTCGGCAGGCCCCGGAACCTCCTTTCCCGTCGCCGGACCGGCGATGCAGACCTGCGACGTCAACACCGGCTCGCTCACCTTCGTGTCGGAGCTGACGCAGCCTGCGAACATCCCCGCCCTCGTGTACTCGACCTGCTGGGGCGGCGTCCAGGGCGTCCTGACCAACACCGGCAACGCGATCGCGGTGGACGCCGCCGGCGCGGCGTACGTGACCGGAACGACCTTCGCGACCAACTTCCCGATGGTCGGCGGCGCCGCCGCTCCTTACAACACGATGGGCGCGGCCTCGCAGGCCGGCTTCGTCTACAAGGTCAACCCCGCCGGTGCGGGCGGCGTGGCGTACTCGATGTACCTCGGTCCCTCGACCGTGGTCACCAACAGCAACGCCATCGCCGTCGACGCTCTCGGCCAGGCCTGGGTGGCGGGAAAAACGACTTCCGACGCCTGGCCGGCCGCGGCTCTCGCGGGCCATTTCGCGGAGACGAGGACCGCCGGAGTGTGGGCCGACGCGTTCGTCGCCAAGGTCAAGGCGGACGGGACCAGCCTGCTCTATGCGACCTACATCAACGGCAACACCGAGGATGAGGCGACCGCCATCGCGTTGAACAACAACGGCGACGCGCCCTACAACGTGTTCGTGGCCGGCTGGACGGTGTCCAGCACGGACTTCCCTTCGACCGTGTATTACAACCAGCCGATCTCGGTGCGGCCCACCGTCTACCAGAAGGATCCCCAGGGGGCCGACGACGCGTTCGTGCTGAAGCTCAATCCCGCCGCCGTCGACGCGGACCGATCGCTGGAGATGGTGTATGCGACCCGCGTGGGCGCCGCCAGCGGCTCGGAGCGCGCCCTAGGCTTGGCGTTGGACTCGAACGGTGACGCCTACATCGCCGGCTGGACCCAGTCGGCCAACTGGGCGGTCGCCGGGAACGACACGCTCGCGGACTGCTCCGCTCCCTGCGTCAGCCGCAACGTGGCGGGCGCCGTCGAGACGAACACGACGACCGACCAGGCCGCCTTCGTGGCGGCGATCGGCCCGACGGGATTGACCCGGCCTTTCTTCTCCTACCTGGGCGGGTCGCCCGGCACGTTCGGCCAGCAGATCGCGAACGCGATCGCCATGGACTCGCTCCAGAACATCTACGTGGCGGGGATCACGCCTTCGAACACCTTCCCCGCGACCACCGGCTCCTTGATGGACGGCTCCGCCGGAGTCGAGCTGCTCAACGCCACCGGCACGGAGAACGCGACGGACGGCTTCATCGTGAAGATCGCTCCGGTCCTGGCGTTCGGCGCGCCGGCGCCTGCCTGTACGATGAGCGTCGATCCCGACAGCGGGTTCTTGGTCGGAGGGACCTCGGTCACCGTCACCGGGACGGGGTTCACCGGTCTCACGGGCACGAGCGCGGTCTCGTTCGGCGGGACCGACGCGATGTCCTATTCAGTGAATGCCTCGTCGACCGTGATCATCGCGAAGGTTCCGCCCCGCGGCAGCCTCGCGGTGGTGGCGCTCGTCGTGACGAACAGCGTCGGCACGTGCCAGGCGAACTACTCCTACGTCGCCGCGCCCGCCACGGGCGCCTCCTGCGGATCCGACGACTTCTTCTTCCCTTCGCCGGCCACCGGCGCGAGGGGGACCTTCTCCTACTGCTTGGCGCAGCCGGGTACGGTGAGGATCCGCGTCTACAACACGATCGGTGACCTTGCGACCAAGGTCGAGGACGTCAAGGCGGCCGGAGCGCAGCTGTCGACCATCAATACGGCCAGGCTCGCGTCGGGCGTCTATCTCTACATCATGGAAAAGGACTACGGCAACGGGAACGTCGACCGCGCACGCGTCAAAAAATTCGTCGTGAAGCATTAAGGGGACTCTCATGAAAATATCATCGATCGGGCTGGGAATACTCTCCGCCGCCTTGCTCTGCGGCGCGGCGTCGGCCGCCGAAACGTACGGCGACGGCGCGCAAGCCTTGCCGCTGCAGCAGTCCGGCGGGACGGCGCGGGCGATGGGCATGGGCTCCGCGGTGGTCGCGGTCGACCAGGGCTCGGCGTCCTTGCTCTGGAACCCGGCCGGCCTGGGCCGGATGGACTCCAAGGAGGTCGGGCTTCACCATAACTCCGGCCTCGGCGGCACCGTCCAGGAGATCCTCGTCGTCGGCATGCCCTTGGGCGAGGTCGAAGAGGCGGGCAAGGGCGGGTCGCTGGGCGGCATCGCCGCCTCGCTCGGCTACGTGAACTATGGAAGCTTCACGGGCGCAGACGACCTCGGTCAGCGGACCGGCTCCTACAACTCCGGGGATTTTTCCGGCAGCCTGGGCTGGGGCAAGGAGCTGCTGCCCAGCCTCTCCGGCGGCGTCGTCCTCAAAGGGAATCATTCGAGCTTCGGCAATAAGACCTTCCAGACCTATTCCTCCGACCTGGGTCTTCTATGGAACGTGATCCCGTCGCTCGACCTGGGCGTCGGGTATTCCAACCTCCAGTTCGGCGGAGGCATCGCCGGAGCCCCGCTGGCCGCGGGCTGGCGGCTGGGCGCGGGCTGGAACGCGACCAAGCACTGGCTCCTGGCCGCGTCGACGGAGCTGCAGGAGAAGGACGCGATGAAGCGCGTCCAGCTCGGGACCGAGGTTCTGATCGGCGACGTGGAGAAGAAATCCAACGTCCTCGCTCTCCGCGGCGGCTATCAGATGAGCTTCCCGAACCGGGAACTGGGGGCTTTGGCCGGCATGACCTTGGGCGTGGGCTATACGGTCACCCGCTCGATCGTTCTGGACTACGCCATGCTTCCCGCGGGGGATCTCGGAGCCTCGCATCGCCTGAGCTTGACCTTCAAGTTCAATTCCCCGGGACAGAAGAAGGGCTGACGTTCAAATCGCGTAAGTCCGATCCGGATCGCGCCCCTGCCTCAAGGCGGGGGCGCTCCGCTTTCTCCGTACTCTTCCATCGCGCGTAACGTTGCGGAGTTCTTAATCCTCGTCGAGAAAAAAGCGTTCTCCGTAGTATTCGCGCGCTCCGGGTATAACTCCGAATATCGAGCTTCGAACGCGGAGCGTATACTGCCAGCATGACGAAATACCTGGAGAATAAAATGAAGCTGATGACTCGAATGTTCGCCGCACTGCTCGCTATGACGGTCGGGACGGGGGCGTCCGCCCAGACGCTGGGAAATACCGTGGCGTCCTTCAACATATTGGCGAACCCCGCCGTCACGCTCACCGGGTTCGCCGCCGCTCCGATGGTCGTCAACCGCGTGGGCACCAGCCCGGGCATCACCCTGACGACCACCGACGCGTCCGCGACGTTCTACCACGCCAACGACCTCACGGCGGTCAACGGCCAGACCGAGGCCGGGGTGCTCTGGGACAGCCTCACGAGCGTGGCCGCCGTCACCACGGAGGTCTTGGCCGCCGCCACGCTTCCCCCGACCCTTCCGGCGGCCGGCGCCTACACCGCTGGAGTCATCAAGATCACGGCCGCCGCCAACATCACGGACACCGGCGCCGTGACGATCACGGGAGTCCCCGGCACCATCATCATCGTTCAAGCGGCGACCTTCCTGGCGTTCACGAACATGGACGTGACCCTCGCGGGCGGAATCCTGCCGTCGAACGTCTACTGGCAGGTCACCACGGGGGTGACGATCATCAACAACGACGCCACGACGCGGTCCGTCCCGGGTACCTTCATCAATAACACGGCCGCGCAGGACATCGCTATCACGGCCAGCGGCGCGGGCGGCTTGAACGTCGGCAGGTTCCTCTCCCGCCAGGGATCCGTCGCGGTCACCCAGTCGGCCGCCGGAGCCTTGCTGTTCGTGATCCCCGCGGGGGGCCCCGGCGTCGCCGTCCCGGGCTGCAGCGACGGCCTGTTCTATCCCTCGCCGGCCACCGGCGCGGTGGGGACGTTCTCCTACTGCATGGATTCGGCGGGCTCGGTGAAAATCCGGGTCTACAACGCGATCGGGGACCTCGCGGTCAAGGTCGACGACAACAGGTCGGCCGGCCAGCATACGTCGACCATCAACACCGCCCGGCTCGCGCCGGGCGTCTATCTCTACATCCTTGAGCGGTCCTACGACAACGGCAACAAGGCCCGCTCCAAGGTCAAGAAGTTCGTCGTGAAGCACTAAGGGGAATGGACATGAAAATATCAGCTATCGGTTTAGGAATGCTTTGCGCCGCTTCGCTCTGCGGCGGCGCGTCGGCGGCGGAAACGACCTACGGCGCCGGAACTCGAGCCCTTCCCTTGCAGCAGTCCGGGGGAACGGCCCGGGCGATGAGCATGGGGTCCGCGGTCGTGGCGGTCGACCAGTGCTCGGCGTCCTTGCTCTGGAACCCGGCGGGCTTGGGCAAGATGAGGTGCAAGGAGATCGCCGTTCATCATAACTCGGGCCTCGGCGACACCCTCCAAGAGATCTTCGTCTTCGGCATGCCCTTGGGCGAGGTCAAGGACGACGGGAAGGGCGGCTCGATGGGCGGCATCGCCGCCTCCATCGGCTACGTCAATTACGGGAGCTTCACCGGCGCGGACGCGGCCGGGATCGAGACGGGCAACTACACCGCCGGAGATTACTCGATGAGCGTGGGCTGGGGTAAGGAGATCTTCCGGAACGTCTCCGGCGGCTTCTCGCTGAAAGGCAATCGCTCGGCGTACTCCGGGCAAGGCTACAACGCGCTGTCCGCGGACCTGGGTGTTCAGTGGAACGCCACCGACAAGCTCGACCTCGGGGCCAGCTACTCGAACTTCGGCACCAAGGTCGGCGGCGACGGCCTGTCCTCGGGCCTCCGCCTGGGCGCGGGCTATAAGGTGGACAAGCATTGGCTGCTGGCCGCCTCGAGCGAGCTGCAGAACAAGGCGATGAAGCGCCTCCAGCTCGGGACCGAGTATCTGATCGGCAACGTGGAGGAGAAAGCCAACGTGTTGGCCCTGCGCGGCGGGTATCAGCTCAGCTTCCCGAACCGGGAGCTGGGCGCCCTCGCCGGCCTGACCTGGGGTCTGGGCTACACGATCACGAAAGCGATCGCCATCGATTACGCCATGCTCCCCACCGGGGACTTGGGCATCGGTCATCGCTTGAGCCTGACCTATAAGTTCGGTTGTCCGGAAAAGCACGAAGCCGCAGCCGCCGTCGCGGCCACGGCCGCGGCCACGGCCACGTCGACGGCCGCGGTCGCAGCGGAGCCGGTCATCCTCAAATCGATCGTCCTCGAGGACTCGCATTTCGACTTCGACAGCTCCGAGCTCAAGCCCGAGGGCATGAAGGCGCTGCGTGAGAACATCCAGCTCCTGAAGAAGAACCCGAAGGCTCAGGTGCGCGTCTCCGGCTACACGTCCATGAGCGGGACGGTGGAGTACAACCAGCGCTTGAGCGAGCGCCGGGCCTCGGCGGTCCGCGACTTCCTCGTCAAGGAAGGAGGGATCTCCCAATCGCGCGTCACCATGATCGGCTACGGCGAGACGCGGCCGAAGAATCATGAGGCGAGCCCGGCGGACATCGACACCAAGGCCGCCAAGTCCAACATGCGCGTCCTGTTCGACATCTCGGTCAAGTAGTCCATGAAGAATCTGTCGGCGGGTCGTCGTCCTTCCCAGGAGCGGACGGCCCGCCGGCTCTCGTCCGAGATGTGAAAAGGGGAAAAATATGAACATCGCGACAAGGACCTTGATCTACACGTTGATCGTCACCACGACCATGATCTGCGCGCCGTCCCAAGGCTGGTCCATGCTGGCGCCCGCGCAAGGAGCTCCGGCCGAGGGCCGGGCCGCCGACATGAAGACGGTCCAGAACGCGCTCGAGTCCAAGGTCGTGCGCGAGCGTCTCAGGGCTCTTGGGCTCACGGATAAGGAGATCGAGTCGCGGCTGGGCAAGCTCTCCGATCGACAGCTCCACAAGTTCGCCAAGGACGTCGACACGCTCGCCTCGGGCGGGTTCGTGGAGGCCGTCCTGGTCATCGTCGTCCTCGTCCTCCTGATCTTATTCCTCGTTAAGCGAGTCTAAGGGGGCGTCATGCGCACGGGGGCCTTGCTTCTCGCGGTCGTCCTGTTCGCGGCCTGCGCCGGGCGCGGCGGGCCGCGCGTGCCGGAGGGGAGGAAGGTCCTGCTCGCCGTCCCGTTCTTCCCGGACGCGACCGACCAGTGCGGGCCTTCCGTTCTGGCGAGCGTCCTGGGATATTGGGGAAAGCCCGTCGAGCCGGTCGAGCTGAAAAGAGAGATCTACCGGGCGAACCTCAAGGGCGCTTTGACCGTGGACATGCTGCTCGCCGTCCAGGAGCGCGGCCTGGGGGCCGATCTGGGCGACGGCGGCCTCGCGGAGGTCAAGGGCGAGCTCGACGAGGGCCGTCCCGTGATCGCTTTCCTCAACGTGGGCCTTCGCGCCTACCCGATCGGCCACTACATGGTCATCACGGGTTACGACGATTCGCGTCAGATCATCTTCGCGCACTCCGGCAAGGAGCGCGACCGTCGGATCGGCTATGGGAGATTCGACAAGGCGTGGGAGAGGACCGAACGATGGGCGCTATTGATCAAACCGAGATCGTAGAGCGGCGTTCCGCTTCAAGGGCGCTCGTTCTGGCGTGCCTTCTGGCCGCCGGCTGCGGCCACCTGCCGCCGCTCATCCGTTCCGGCGACGCTCTCGATCCTCAGGAGCATGTCCGGCTGGGCGGCTCCTATGAGGCGCAAGGCCTCCGCGCCGAAGCCGTCTCTCAGTACGAAGCCGCCGTCCGCCGCGACCCCGCGTGCGTCGAAGGCTGGGTCGCTCTCGGCAACATCGAATTTCAGGATGGGCGGTTCGAGGCGGCCGAAACCTCGTTCCGCAAGGCCGTGACCGCCTCCCCGAGTCATCCCGGCGCCCGCAACAATCTCGCGATGGCGATCATGGCGCGAAACGGAGATCTGTCGGAGGCGGAAGCGATGGCACGGCAGGCGCTCGAGAAGCCCGGCTCGCTGAGGCCGTACATCCTGGACACTTTGGCGAACATCCACGTCCGCCAGAGACGCTACGCCGAGGCCCTGGACCTCGTCGACCAGGCCGAAGCGGCGACGCCGCCCGACGACCGGCTCGTGCGCGAGCAGCTCAAGGCGACGCGCGACGAGATCCAGGCCGCGGCCGGGGTCCGGGACCACGCCCCGGGACAGGCTCCGCGGGGGGACGGCCCATGATGAACGGGCCGTATCTGCCGTCCTGCATGGCCGCGATGCCGATCGTCCTGCTCCGGATATGGCCCGCCGTCGCAAGCCGTGTCGGCATCCTTCCGGCGGCGGGCCGGTGAGGTTCCCGGCAGGAACGAGCGACCGGGCGACGCTGCTCCTGATCCTCGTTCCCGTGCTCGCGGCGAACGCCCTGTTCGGCGCGGACATCTACCGGCTCGCGTCGCGTCGGGAAGCGATCAAGCTGGACTACGGCGAGGTCAACAGCATCCGCTACGGCCTTTTGTCCGTGGACGCCTGGAAGGAGAACGTCCAGGAGATCCTGACAAGCCGGATCGGCGACTTCAAGCTCTCCCGGAGGCAGGAAGCCGCCCTCAGCGTGCAGATCTCGAAGGCGCTCAATACCCTGATCACGGAGGCGGACAAGATGATCCGCAAGCATCAGAACACCTGGTCCGGCAAGGTGCGCAAGGTCGCCGCCTGGGCGTTCGTGAGCATACCCGATCTTCGTCGGCAGGTCCCGAAGTTCACGGCGGCCATCGTCGCCGACCTCCAGACGCCCGGGCAAACGCGCAAGTTCAGGGAGATGGCGCAGGGCGGGCTCGACCGTTATGCCACCAAGGCCAGCGACAGCCCGGCCGACAGGGCGTATCACCGGGCGCTCCTCGCACGCTATCAGGCGGCGAGCACCGAGGATTTCAACCGCGCGGCGGAGCATGAGATCCGGGACCTGGAGTCCGGGATAAACGCCTACTGCGCGCTGATGCTCGACAGCGCGCTGGCGTTCCTGTTCGCCTGGTGGCTCGCGCGCGGCAGGATCGAGCTGCACAAGCCCCTGTTCACGCTGTCGGTCGCGTTCGCGTTCGTACTCCTCGTCGTCGGCCTCTCCCTGCCGATGATCGACCTCGACGCGCGGATCAAGAGCGTCGATTTCCTGCTCTGGGGCAAGCATCTGCAGTTCCGTGATCAGGTCCTGTTCTTTCGCAGCAAGAGCATCCTCCAGGTGGTCCGGGTCCTGCTCGACACGGGGAAGGCCGACTCGATAGTGGTAGGTTTGTTGCTTCTAATATTCAGCGTGCTCTTCCCGGTCTGCAAATTGATCTCGATGGAGAGATACATGCGGGGCGATTTTGAGACCCGGAGGAACCAGTTGGTCAATTTCTTCGCGTTCCGGTCGGGCAAATGGTCGATGGCCGACGTCACCGTCGTCGCGATCTTCATCGCCTATATCGGCTTCAAGGGGGTGCTGAATACCCAGCTCAAAGGCATCAACATCAAGGCGGCGTACGTCGAGATCATCGCCACCAACGACACGGCGCTGCAGCCCGGGTTCATCGTGTTCACGGCCTTCGTGCTGTTCGGCTTCGCCCTGTCGGCGATCCTGCGGAGATCGGGGCTGGCGGCCCACTCTCGGGCCGCGGACGGACCGGCGGCCCATCAGGCATGAGCGGTCGCCGCTCATGGCGGCGCTCTTTGCTGGGCTGCTCCTGCTCTTTCCTGGGAGGTCGGCCGCGGCGGACGCTTGCCCGGGCGTCGAGTTCACGGGCGCCCCGGTCGCGCTGACCGCCGTCGAGCGCCGCCTCGTGTGCGGCGACCCCGAGAGCGAGGCGTGGAAGGAGACCCCGAAGGCGCAAGCGCGCCGGTTCCTGACCGCGTTCCTGCAGCAGCGCGGCTATCTGTACCCGTCGTTCACCGAGCGGGAGGGGCGCCTGCTCGTCGATCCCGGCCGTATCACCGCGATCCGGCGTCTGGAGGGGGACAACCTTCCGCCGGGGATCGACCTGAGCAAGCGGCGGCGCGTCGTCGGCGAGGCGCTGACCCCGAAGATGCTCGACACGGTCAAGGCGGCGGTGGCGGCCGACCTCCAGAACCAGGGCTATCCCTGCCCCGAGGTCGTGATGTCGGCGGACGCCGCCAGCGGCACGGTGGTCGCCCGCTTCCACGGCGGCGTCAAGCACGACGCGAGAGCCATCGAGGAGCCGGTCCTCGAGGGGATCGACCCCGGCATCTTCCGGCGCTACGAGGCCTTCGAACGCCTGCGGCCGATCGACCCGCGCCTGTTCGCGCTCACCTCGGACCGGATCGTCAGCGAGGCGCTGTTCCTGAACTCCTCGTACGACGTGTCCTGCGGGACCGACGGGGTGCGCATCGTCCATCGCGCGGCCATCGCCCCGCCCCGCCTGATACGCCTGGGGGTGGGCATCGACACCGAGGGGCTCGCGCGGGTGCGCGCGCGCTGGAACCATTCGCGCATCGGCTGGCGCGCCAGCGCCGCGGAGGCGACTTTGTTCGCCTCGAAGCGGGAGCAGTCGGCGGACGCCCGGATGCGCTTCTACCTGAGCCCCTCCTCGCGGCTGTACCTCCTGCCCCGCGCAGTCGCGGCGCGCGCCGACGAGTCGCGTTTCGAGACGGTCTCCTACTCGGTCGCGCTGGGCCCCGGGTTCACCTGGGACGACCAGACCGTGCACCTGGAGTTCCAGGCGGGCCCCGCCCTCGAGTACGCCGACACCCGTCGCGGCATCGGCCCGCAGAACTCCTACTTCCAGACCATCAACACCCACTTCGAAGCGACGACCCATCTGTTCGAATACCACGTGCGCGAGCCGCGCGGCGGCTTCCACGCGGAGCTCGACACGGCCTCCCGCGTCTCCGAGCTGGCCTCGTCGCTGACCGCGCACCGCTTCCGCCTCGGCACGGAGAAGCTCTGGAACGTGGGACGCTACGACCCGCCGCTCGCCGTGCTCGGCCTGCGCGGCTGGGCGGGGACGACCGTCGTCGGCGACCGCGAGGCGGCCCTGCGGGAGCTGTCGCCCGCGATGCGCTTCTTCATCGGCGGCAACGCGGACTTCCGCGGCGTCGGCCCGGGCGAGCTCGGCGACGAGGGCGGCTTCCTGACGGGCGTCTACCAGGGCCTGGAGCTGCGCGCGGGGGACCTCCTGCCGTGGAGGCTGCAGCCGCTGGTGTTCCTCGACGCGGCGATGGCGGGGCGCTCCTCGCTGCGCCTCGACCCCGACGTGTACTACGCGCCCGGCTTCGGCGCGCGCTGGCCCACCGTGATCGGCGCCTTCCGCGTGACCTTCGCGCGCAGCCTGGTCTGGCGGCGCGACCCGGCCACCGCGCCCGGCCCGCGTCACTGGCAGTTCTTCTTCAGCTACGGGAGGGAGTTCTGATGCGGCCCTGGGCACGGCGTCTGGCCTGGCTCGCCGGCGCGCCGCTCGTAGCACTCGCCGTCGCCGGGGCCGTTTTCCTGACGCGGCCCGGCGCGCTGCTCACGAGCCGGACGGTGGGTGCCACGCTCAAGGTCTTCGGAGCGCCGTACGCGCCCGCGTGGTCGAGCCTGCGCTTCTCCGCCGAGGCCCTCGCTTTCCGCCGCCACCGCTACGCGCTGACCGCCTTCGGCTTCTGCGCCGGCGACCGGGGCGGGGCGTTCTCCGCCTGCTTCTCCGAGCTCGAGCTGCGCGCGGTCGTCTTCTACTCCCGGCGCGGCCCCGTCGTCGAGCGCGTCGAGCGCCTCGTCGCGGTCTCCGGCGACGCGCGGCTCGACCTGCGCCGGCGCGAGCCCGCCGGGACGGGACGGCTCCCCGCCGTCCTGTACTCGACCCCCGTCGGCGAGCTGCGCGTGGAGCTGTCCTCGTTCACCGTCACGGCCGCGTCGGCCGCCGTCTCCGGCGACTTCCGGGCCGTCCTCGACCCCCGCGACCGGCGCCCCCTGACGGTCGCCGCCGACGTGCGCATCAAGGCCGCCTCCGGCGTCCGCCGCCTGAAGGCCGAGCTCTCCGCGGCGACCGACCTGCTCCAGGGCGGGGCGCCGACCTTCGTCGAGCTCGCCGCGAGCGCGGAGCTGCGGCCCGGCGGCCGGGCGCGCGGCGGCCTCCGCGCGCGGCGCGGGCCGCGCGGCTACGAGGTCTCGGGCGGCGCGGAGCTCACGCCGTCCGAAGGCCCGCTGCGCTCGCTGCGGCTGTACGCCTGCGAGGGCTCCGCGCCGCTGGACCCCGGGGCCGCCCGGCCGTCCGGCGGGGAGCTGTCCTGCCGCTATCAGCTGACGCCGGCCCGCCCGCCCGCGGAGCCTTTCCGCTCGGTGCGGTCGTTGACGGGCCGCGTCGCGCTGAGCGGCCGCGCCGGCGGCGGCAAGTACGAGGCCGAGCTGAAGGCGGACGTCGAGCCGGTCAAGGCCTGGTACGAGGTCGCGGGGGACGCCGCGCTCCGCGTCAGCGGCCGTCTCGGCCGGCCGCTCGCGGACGCGGCGATGGCCCACGAGGCCCGCGCGACGGTCAAGGTTCCCCGCTTCGAGGACCTCGTCGCGCTGCTCAAGGAGACGAAGTACGCCGTGCCCGCCCCCGTCCACGTCCTGACGGGCCCGCTGTCGCTGACGCTCGAGAGCCGCGGCGACCCGCGCTCCAAGCGGCTCGCGGCGCGCTACGCCCTCGTCAGCGACCTCGCGGCCGGGCGTCAGCGCCTCGTCCTGCGGGCCAAGGGGGAGGCGGCGGCCGCGGACGCCTGGACGCCGGCGCGCGCCTTCGAGCACGCCGGCGAGCTGATCCTCGAGGAGGTGGCGCTCGAGGCCCCCCGGCTCGAGGTGGGGCGCGCGCCGAAGGTGTTCGTCGACAAGCGCATCAAGACCGGCGCGGAGGCCCCGGACCGGGCCGCCCCGGGGCGCGGCCCCGCGGGCGCCGGCCCGCGGCTCGCGCCGCCGCGCGGGAGCCTCGTCGTGAGGACCGGCAAGCCGCTGATCCTCTTCTCGAACCTCGCGAAGGACCCGGTGCCGATCGGGCTCGACCTGGTCCTGACCTCGCCGCCGGCCGCGGTCGCGGGGACCGTCTCGGTCCGGAGCTTCGGCGTGGAGCTGTTCCGCCGCAACGCGACGGTCGATCACCTGAACATCGAGGTGTCCTCCGGCTCCCGGCCCGGGGCGCTGGAGGGGCTCGTGCGCTACAAGACCCCGGAGGTGGATATCGGCATCCTGATCCTGGGGACCGTGGAGAAGCCGCGCATCGAGCTGACGAGCGTCCCGCCGCTCAAGCGCGAGGACATCATCGCGCTGCTGATCTTCGGCAAGAGCCCCGCCGAGCTCGACCCCGAGCAGACCGTCTCCGTGAGCAACACGGAGACGGCCCTGGAGAGCCGCGCCTTCGGGCTCGCCTCGCTGTACCTGTTCGGCGCCACCCCGATCGAGCACGTCGGCTACGACCCGGGCACGAAGACGACGACGGTCAAGCTCCGCCTGCCCGGCGGGGCGAACCTCACCCTCGGAAGCGACTTCGACCAGAGCCGCCAGCTGAAGCTCCGCAAGTCCCTGGCGCCGCACTGGGCCATCCAGTCGGAGATCAGCGACCAGGGGCGGGAGGGCGCGGGCGCCACGACCTTCCTCGAGTGGTTCAACCGCTACTGAACCTTCACATCCCCGCCATGGCCGCGCCGGCGCCCGCCCGCTACAATCCCGCGGAGAGGACATCCAGATGACCATGGCCAAGTTCACCCGGGAGGCGCGCCGCGCGCCGCGTTCGCGGCACGATTCGACGGTGGAGCTGCTCGGAGACCGCGGCGGCGCTCCGGCCGGCACCGCGCGACTCGTCGACGTCTCCTCGTCGGGCGCGCGGTTCGCCGCGACGGAGGTCTTCGTGCTGGGCGCGCCGATCCGCGCGCGCCTGCGCCTCATGAGGTCGGGAGTCCTCGATATCCGGGGGACGGTGGTCCGCGTCGAGGAGAAGACGAACTACACCTTGTACGCCGTGCGGTTCGACCCTACCGCGGACCGCGGGTAAGCCCGCCGAGGCCGGCGACCGTCGCCAGGCCGCCGCCGACCAGCAGCCACACCGCGCGGTTCGTCGGCGCGCCGGTGAAGACGCGCGAGACGTCCGAGCTCACCGAGCGGTACGCGTCCCAGCCCATGGCCAGGAGGACTACGCCGAGCACCAGCAGCGCGATCGAAGCGATTCGGTTCATGATCATACCCTCGTGACGGCGTGGAACGCGGAGTTGATGACCGCGAGGACGAACGCGAAGCCCAGCGCCCACCAGAAGCTGGCCACCCGGAAGCCCGGCACGATCGCCGCCGTCAGCATGACCAGCGCCCCGATGATGACGAAGGTGAAGAGCCCGAGGGTCAGGACGTTGATGGGCAAGGTCAGGAACATCAGCACCGGCCCCAGCACGGCGTTGACGAGGCCGAGCACGATCGCGACGACGACGGCCGTCCCGAACCCGTCGATGGACACCCCGCTGAGGAGGCGGCCCGTGACGAGGACGGCGACGGCGCTGACGAGTATGTTCAGGATGAGGTACATGGCGAGGGCTCCTATCGGCTTCGCCGGCATCCTAACATGAACGCCCGCGGGCCCTCGTGATGGGGGCGCAACGCTTTCGTACCGGGTTTATCCGGGCGCCTCACTTCGAGCCGGGTTTCTGCCCGCGCTCCGGCGGCGTTCCGCCCAGGGCCTCGCCCGGGTCCCGGAGCCCCGCGCCGCGGGTCTCCGGGGGCGCGACGGGCGCGGGCGCCGGTCTCGGGCGAGGCGCCGGCTTCGGCGCGGCGGCCGGGGCCGCGGGGGCGGCGAGCTCGACGGGCGCGGGGGGCGCGGGCGGCGGCGGAGGGGGCGCGCGCCGCGCGAGCGCCCACGCCAGCGCCGCCGCCGCGACGATCGCCGCCGCCCATCTCCAGCCTCGGGCCATGCCCCAAGGATACACGGCCGGCGCCGGGCGTCAAGGGGTCGTTACGCGTTCGCGTCTTGGCCGTGCCCCCGTAAACGGGCATAATGCCGGGGCCCGAATGCGCCTCCTGACCTTCCTGCTCTGCCTTCACGCCGCCTCGTCGTCCGCGGCGCCCCCGCGCAAGGCCCGCCTGCCGGCGGGCCTGGTCATCGCCTCGGTCACGATCGACGCCCGCAACGTCTTCGAGACCGAGGTCCCCCCGGAGAACAAGCTGCTGTACCGCGCGGCCAACCGCGCCCACATCCGCACCCGCGACCACGTCATCGAGAGCGAGCTTCTCTTCGCCGCCGGCGAGCGCTACGACCCGCTGCTCATCGAGGAGACCGAGCGCAACCTGCGCGCGCTGCCCTTCCTCCGCCGCGCCGAGGTCCTCGCGGTCGTCAACAAGAAGGGCACGGTCGACGTGACCGTGCGGACCTTCGACTCGTGGACGCTCGAGGTCGTCGCGGGCTTCAAGCGCGCGGGCGGCGTCACGAACATCAAGGGAGGCTTCGCCGAGAACAACATCCTGGGCCAGGGCAAGGCGGCCTCCGCCGTGTACAGCAAGGACGGGGACTCGGTGTCGCGCTCCTTCAGCTACAAGGACCGCCAGTTCCTGCACCAGAAGCGCCTGCAGTTCCTGACGGCGGCGCAGTCGGCGCAGGGCAGCAAGTCCTACTCGATCGGGGTGGACCGCCCGTTCTACGCCTCCATCGCGCGCACGGCCTTCGGCGGCTCCGTCGCGTACTCCGAGAACAGCCTCGCCGGCGTGCTGCGCCGCAGCGGGGAGGCCGGGGTCAGCTTCGGCGTGGCGCTGGCGACCTCCACCGAGCGCACCCGGCGCGTCACCCTCGGCCTGTCCACCCGCCGCGCCGTGTCCGACGGGCCCCTGCCCGACGCCGAGCAGCAGACCTTCCTGAAGCTGGGGGGGGAGTGGCAGGAGCTGGACTTCATCACCGCGCGGCGCATCCAGGCCTTCACCCGCGACGAGGACTTCAACCTCGGCCTCGGCGTCTTCCCCTCGGTGGCGTGGGCGCCCAGGGCCCCCGCGCTGGGGACCCGCGAGGCCCAGATCCTCCCGCGCGTCGAGCTGACCAAGGGCTTCGCCTGGTCGAGCGAGCTGCTGCTGTTGAAGTCGGGCTACCGCTCGAAGTACGCCAACGGCAACAACGGGGACCGCGTGGCCTCCTTCGAAGGCTCCCTGTTCGTGCGCGGCCTGAGCTACCAGACCTTGGCCTTCCACGCCGCGCTGGACCACGGCTGGCAGCTCGACGCCGACAGCCAGCTCTCCCTCGGCGAGCTCAACGGCCTGCGCGGCTACGGCCTGAACCGCTTCACGGGAAGCCGCCGCTTCCTTTACAACATCGAGGACCGCGTGTACGTCTGGGACAACCTCTTCCGCCTGCTCGACGTCGGCGCGGTGGCCTTCTACGACTCGGGCTACGCGTGGCCGGAGGGCTCCTCGGTCAACCTGGCCGACCTCAAGAGCAGCGTGGGCGTGGGGCTGCGCGTGGCGCCCTCGCGCTCGGGAAGCAACAGCCCGGTGCGCGTGGACCTGGCCTACCCCGTCAGCCGGCGCACCGGCCTCTCCTCCTGGTCGCTCTCCATCCTGGCCGGGCAGGCCTTCTAATACGCGGCGGGTTTGTTTTATCATCTCGTCATGAAACGATTCCTGCCTGTCCTCCTCCTGCTGACGACGGCCGCCTGCGGCGGCGCGAAGATCGAGAAGCAGAGGAAGGAGATCGAGGACCTTCAGACCAAAGCGGGGGCGTTCTACACGCAGCTGCGCGAGAAGGCCGACGAGATCGAGGCGCTCAAGGCCTCCAAGTCCGAGCTGGAGAACCGCCTCGCCGAGGGCGAGGCCCGGATCGCGGAGCTCGAGGGCCGCTCCGCCGCCGCCGAGGGCCGCGTGACGACGCTGACGAAGTCCAACAAGTCCCTGTCGGACGCGATCGGCGCGAGCAAGGACGAGCTCGGCGAGAAGCTCAACGCGGTCGTCGCCGAGAAGGACGAGCTCGCGAAGAAGCTCTCCGACGCGGTCAAGGAGAAGCTGGCGCTCGAGCGCCTCAAGAGCGTCCTCCAATCGGCGCGGGAGAAGGCCGGCCGCGAGGTCTCCAAGCTGAAGGAGGAGCGGGAGGCGCTCGTCTCCCGGCTGTCCGCGGCCCAGGAGGCGTTCAAGAAGACCGACGCCGAGGCCCGCCAGGCCGGCGAGGCCCGCGCCGCGCTGTTGCTCAAGACCCGCGAGGAGATGGGCTCGGCCGCCGACGCCGTCCTCAAGGAGATGCAGGAGGGCCGGGCGTCCGTCGAGCAGAGCGGAGAATCCTTCACGGTCTCGCTCGCCGACTCCGCGCTCTTCGACGACGGCTCGGTCAAGCTCACGGAGCCCGGCGCCGCCCTGCTCGCGCGCGTCGGCGCGGCGCTCAAGGCGATGCCGTCGAAGTCCCTGCGCGTCGAGGCGCACTCCGACAACGCCCCGTTCAAGAAGGGCCTGCTCGGCGGCTACGCCGGGCACTGGGAGCTGACCGCCGCGCGCGCGACCGCCGTGGCGCGCTGGCTGCACGAGCACGCGGGCCTCGACCCGGCGCGCCTCTCGGCGGCCGGCTTCGGCGAGTTCCGCCCGGCCAAGCCCAACGACACGCCGGAGGGCCGCGCGGCCAACCGCCGCGTCGTCATCGTCGTCGTGCCGAACAAATCACAGTAACCCCCTTGACGGAAAAAGCTTCACCCTCTACACTGAAAGCATGCCGAAGACCAAAGCGCCCGCGAAGGCGAAGAAGACGAAAAAGGGCGCGTCCGTCCCTCACGCCGACGCGTCCGAGCACAAGACCGCCGAGCGGATCATGGAGACGGTCCTCAAGGAGCAGAGCGTCGAGGCGTCCACCGAGCGCCTGGACCAGTGGATCACCATCGAGTGCCCGCATTGCTCCGAGGGCGCCGAGCTCCACGTGATCTCCGACATGGACGGCCAGTCCATCGACCAGGACTGCACGGTCTGCTGCCGCTCCTTCGTCGCCCACATCGAGATCGACGACGGCGAAGCGCACGTCGGCGTTGAAGCTGCCTGACGCCTGCCGCCTTCCCCAAGGCGGCCCGCCGGACGACGCCGTCGAGAAGATCCTGGCCCTGCGCGTGATCGCGGTCGTCGGCATGTCCCCCAAGCCGGAGCGACCGTCGCATTACGTCTCCGAGTACCTGAAGGAGCAGGGCTACACCATCGTGCCCGTCAATCCCGGCCACACGGAGATCTTAGGCGAGCGATGCTGGCCCAGCGTGGCCGACATCCCCTTTCCCGTCGACGTGGTGTGCGTGTTCCGCCGCCCGGAGGAGGCGCTGACGCCCATACTCGAGGCGATCGCCAAGAAGGCGAAGGCCGTCTGGCTGCAGGACGGCGTCTACCACGACGAGGGCGAGCGCATGGCGCGCGAAGCGGGCCTGCTCGTCGTGTCCAACGACTGCATGATGCGCGCGCACTCGCGCCGCGGCCGCTGACCCGAAGGCCGCGGGGTTTCAAGATCCCATAGCCCGCGAGCGATGCCTGCCCCCAATGTGAAGGCGGCCACCGCTTCCGTGCTATGGAAGCGGTGGCCGCCCGTGAACTTGGAGGCCGTTAAGGCTTGACGATCTCGACGAGCTCGACCTCGAAGACCAAGGTCGCGCCGGGCTTGATGCCGGAGCGGCCCGGGTCGCCGTAGGCCACGTCGGAGGGGCAGACGAGCTTCGCCTTGCCGCCGACCTTCATCATCGAGATGCCGTGGGTCCAGCACTTGATGACGCCGTCGAGGGAGAACTCCGTGGGCGCGCCGCGGGAGTAGGAGGAGTCGAACTCCTCGCCGTCGACGGTGGTGCCGCGGTAGTGCGCCTTGATCGTCGCGGTCTTCGAGGGGATCGGGCCGGTGCCGGCCTTCGTCTCGAGGTACCAGCCGCCGCCGGGGATCGCGGCGGGCTTGCTCTCCTTGACGAACTTCTCGGTGAAGACCCGGCCCTTCTCCTTCTCCGGCGCCGCGGCGGCGGCCATGGCGGCCTCCTGGCGCTTGGTGGCGGCTTCGAGGCGCTTGGAGAGTATCTCGGTGACGCGGGGCTGATAGAAGCGGACGTCCACCTGCGGCGCCTTGTTGAGGACCGAGTCGGCGATGCCCGCCTGGACGACCTTCACCTCGGCCGCGCTCAGGCCGAAGGGGCTGAGGTTGCGGCCCATCAGGAAGCCGATCGTGTAGATGGCCCGGTCCTCGTCGGTCTTGTAGGCCTCCTTCGGAGCGGCGGGGGCCGCCTTCTTGGCCTCGGCCTTGGGCGCCTCGGGCTTCGGCGCGTCGGCGGCGAAGGCGGGCGCTGCGGCGAAGAGCAGAGAGATCAATGCGGTCTTCATGAAAGTCCTCCTGTAAAACGGGCTAATCATAGCACATCATTCGTAGAATGCTTTTCATGGTGAAAGGGGTCGGCCGCAACGTCTACTGGATGGGCGCGGTGAGCTTCTTCGCCGACGTCGCCGGGGAGATGATCGCGCCGCTGCTGCCCTTGTACATGACCGCGGTGCTGGGCGCTCCGCCGACGGCGGTCGGGCTCGTGGAGGGCTCCGCCGAGCTGGCGGCCAGCGTCTTCCGCGGCGTCGGGGGTTGGTGGAGCGACCGGGCGGGGGCGCGCAAGCCGACGGTCGTCTTCGGCTACACGCTGTCGGCCCTGGCCAAGCCGGGGCTGGCCCTCGCGGCCGGCTGGCCGGGCCTGCTCGTCGCCCGCTTCGCCGACCGGACGGGCAAGGGGCTTCGCGGCGCCGCGCGCGACGCGCTGATCGCCGCGTCGACGGACCGGGCGCACCTGGGCAAGGCGTTCGGCCTGCACCGCGCGATGGACACGGCGGGGGCGGTCGCCGGGCCGCTGATCGGCCTGTGGCTGCTGAGCTCCGGCGTCTCCTATCGCGCGATCTTCCTCTGGGCGGGCCTTCCGGCCTTCGCCGCGGTGGCCGTGCTCGTCCTGTTCGTGCGCGAGGTCGAGGCCCCCCGGAAGGCCCCGTCGCCCGAGCGGGTCCCGTCGACGCCGCTGCCTCCCAAGTTCTGGCGCTTCCTCGCGGTGTACGGCCTGTTCGCGCTGGGCAACTCGTCCGACTCGTTCGTCCTGCTCAAGGGCCGCGACGCCGGGCTGAGCGCGACGGCGGTCATCCTCGCCTACGTCCTGTTCAACGTCGTCAACGCGAGCTGCGCGACGGCGATCGGCCACGTCGCCGACCGCGTCGGCCGGCGGCTGACGGTGGCCGCGGGCATGGGCGTGTACGCCTTGTGCTACCTCGGGTTCGCGCGCGCGACGACCGCGCAAGCCCTGTGGCCGCTGTTCGCGCTGTACGGGCTGCAGGCGGCGCTCATCGAGGGCTCCTTCCGGGCGGCGGTCGCCGACGCGAGCGACGCCGGCAACCGCGGCGCGGCGCAGGGCGTGTTCCAGGGCGCGGCGGGCGTCCTGGGGTTCGCGGCGAGCGCGCTCGCCGGGCTGATGTGGACGCGGATATCTCCCTCGGCGCCCTTCTACTTCGGCGCGGCGTGCGCGGCGGCGGCGGCGGTGCTGCTGCCGTTCAGCGTCTGGAGTAGCCGCGGCCCGACGGGCGGCGGCTCGAGGAGCCCCGGCTCGACGGCGTGAAGCTCGCGGCGTCCGCGCCGCGCGAGGGTCCGTTGCCGGCCTTGAAGGCGTCGGCGCCGACGCGGTCGGCCAAGGTGTAGTCGTCGATGAAGGGGTTGCGGTTGCCCTGCCACTGCTCGACGAGGTCGTTGCGCCGCGCCTCGAAGGCGTCCGGCGGGAACTGCCGGTTCCACTTCATCATGAGCTCGACCTGCTGGTTCCAGAACACGACCGAGGTGCGGCCGAACATGCGGGAGTCCTTGTAGCGCGAGTAGAAGTAGAGCAGGCCGCGGGCGACGCGCCCCTTGACCGCGTCCGGGGGCTCGAAGACGCCGTTGCCGCGCTTGGCGCCGGCCTTGTTCTCGTAGTCGGCGTTGCCCGTGACGATCCCGAAGGGCATGTGGCCGCGCACCGAGTTCGGGTGCATGAAGGTCGCCATCAGGTGATGCAGGTCGGAGCGCATCGGCAGGGCCTTGTTGAAGAGGGACTGGGGCCAGGTGTGCTCGACGTTCATGCCCTGGCCGTCGGAGTAGCCGTCGCCGTTGGGGTCGCCGCGCTCGGGGTAGTCGCCGCCTTCCTTGCTCGTGCCGGGGACGAAGATTCCCGAGTAGGCGTCGACGACGCCGCTCACGCCGTTGATGATCACGTGGTCGGCCTTGGCGAACATGTAGTCGGACGCCTCGGAGTAGGAGCGCTCCTTGTGGCCCTTGCCGGAGATCTGGTTCAGCGCGTCGAGCAAGGTCTTGCCGGTCAGCCCCTCGGTCCCGGGGACGGGCTTCTGGGCGGCGAGCGGCGCGCGCTCGACGAGGTGGACGCGGACGGCGCCCTGGCCCTTGGGCACGGCCTGGAAGGTCGCGCCGACCTCGTCCTTGACCGCGCGCGAGCCGTCGAAGACCTCTCCGGAGGGCTGGAAGTTGAAGCGGCTGGCCCAGCCGTCGACCGGCGTCGCGGCCTTGACGGGCGTCTTCGCGGCGTCCGGCGCGTCGCCGGGAGCGGCGGCCTTGGCGGCGGCGGGGAGCGCGGCGACGGGCTGCGCGATGGCGAGCGCGCCCACCGGCACCGGCGTGATGGCGGGCTGCAGGGCGAAAGCGGGGGACAGGGCCGGCGCGGCCAAGGTCGGCACGAGCGACGCGGCCGACAGCGGCGTCATGGCGAGAGGGGATATGGTGACCGGCGAGCCGAAGCCCGTGACGATGGGCGCCGCGGTGGTCGGGACGAAGGCCCCGTTGACCCGCACGTTCTGGGCCCGCAGGGAGGGGACGAGGAGCAGCGCCGCGAGCAATCCGGCCGATGTGCGTTTCATCCTTCCAATTATGCACCAGGCCGGACCCGCCGGCATGGGCCATTGGGCCCACCCCCGACCCTGTCCTAGTCCCTAGGGTTCCGGACCGCGGAAAGGACGCATGGTTCCGTCGCGTTTGCTACAATAAGGCTCCTTAAATGCCCTTCAACACCTTCAACCTCCGTCCCGAACTCCTCCAAGGAATACAGGCCTTGGGCTACGCCGCTCCGACCCCCATCCAGGCCCAGGCCCTGCCCGAGGCCTTGCTCGGCAAGGACGTCATCGGCTCCGCGCAGACCGGCAGCGGCAAGACCGTCGCCTTCACCCTTCCCTTGTTGTCCCGCCTGCTCGCCGACCGCGAGGCGGAGGGCGGCGCCAAGGCCGGCCTGCGCGTGCGCGCCCTCGTGCTCACCCCGACGCGCGAGCTCGCCACCCAGGTCGAGCGCATGATCGCCGAGCTCGCCAAGTTCTCTCCCGTCAAGTGCGTCGTCGTCATCGGCGGCGCCAGCTTCCACGCCCAGACCCAGGAGCTCAAGCGCGGCGCCGAGGTGGTCGTCGCCACCCCCGGCCGCCTGCTCGACCACATACGCTCCGGCACCT
>Ga0255338_1002552_pt1 | contig 25872 bp, 21 predicted proteins | sample MeOH1_35cm_T4_19_FD_203715 | JGI IMG/M metagenome (GOLD analysis project Ga0255338, IMG submission 203715) | Sandy soil microbial communities from University of British Columbia, Vancouver, Canada - MeOH1_35cm_T4_195 | ecosystem: Engineered > Artificial ecosystem > Sand microcosm > Unclassified ...
CACGCGCTTGCAGCGCTCGGCCAGCAGGCTGCCGGCGCCGCCGGTGGCGTGGAGGTAGACGGCCCCGGTCTTCTGGAGCCCCTCGCTGGTCTTCTTGCCCATGCCGCCCTTGCCGATGACGCCGCGGACCTTGTAGGTCTCGATGACATCAGCCTGGTAGGGCTCCTCGCGGATGGAGGTGGTGGGCCCGGCGGCCACGAAGCTGTAGTGACCATCCTCGTGCTTCTTCACCACGGGGCCGCAGTGGTAGATGACCATGTTCTCGAGGATGGGCTTCAGCCACTCGGGCTTCTGCTCCTTCATGTACTTGTGGCCCATGTCGCGGCTGAGGACGACGCGGCCGTTGAGCAGCACCTCGTCGCCGACCTTGAGCTGCCGGATCTGGTCTTCGGTGATGGGGGTGGTGAGACGGATCATGTTGAGCCTCGTCGTCGCGGATCAGTCGAAGGACACTTCGCCGTTGGTCTTGAGGGTGATCGAGCCCCGGCGACTGCTCCAGCACATGTAGCTGATGGAGACGTAGAAGCTGGCGGGGTGGCGGTACATCTCCTCCGCCATGACGCCCAGCACGGTGGTGTTGCCGCCGTAGCCCATGGGACCGATGCCCAGGGTGTTGAGATCGTTGGTGATCTCCTTTTCGAAGGCATCCATTTTCGGGTCGGGGTTCGGGGTGCCGAGCTTGCGGAGGATCAGTTCCTTGCTCTTCTCGTAGCTGGAGACGCGATCCCCGCCGATGGCCACGCCGAGGATGCCCGGGCTGCAGCCCTGGCCCTGGGCCTTCACCACGGCATCGATGATGCACTTGCGGACACCCTTGATGTCGCGGCCCGCGCCGATGGCGGCATCCGGCAGGCGGTACTGGGCACCCACGTTCTCGCAGCCCCCGCCCTTCTGCATGACGGCGATCTCGACTTCCGACTTGTCCCACTCCTCGAAGTGGACGGCCGGGTGGCCCTCATGGAAGGGGTCCATGTTGGTGCCCGTGTTCTTGCCGCTCAAGGCTTCCACGCAGTTGGGACGCAGCCAGGACCGCTTGGTGGCCTCGGCCACGGCCGCCCGGATCTGCTGCTTGGCAGCGCGCTGGCTCAGCCCGAATGGGTGGCGCACCCAGACGATGATGGTGCCCGTGTCCTGGCAGAGGGGCGTCACGTTGCCATCCGCGAGGATGATGTTGCGCACCATGTCGTTGAGGGTATTGAACGCCCGGCTGCCCTCTTCCTCGGCGTCGCGGCCCTTCACAAGGGCGTCGATCACGTCCTGAGGGAGGCGGCTGGTGGAGCGGCGCAGCAGCTCCAGCATGGGCAGGGTGAGATCCAGACCCTTCAGATTGGACAGGTCCGCCTTCCATCCCGCCGGGAGCACGGACTTGGACGCCACCACCTCATTGGAGGTCAGGGTGGGAATGACGCACTCAGACATGGGCCCTCCGGAATCCAGACCCCCATCATCCGCCCGGCGAAGCTCACGCTCAAGTGATCAATGCCCGGTTCTGCTGCCATCGGCCTGCGGGCCGAATGAGAGGCCACCGGCCCCCTGGATTCGGTGGAAGCGATCCGGACCGCCGTCCAGGAAGGCCGCTGCCGGTGCGACCAGATGAATCCCACGGGCACCTGCTGCCTGGGGGAGGTGGTGAAGGCCGGGCAGATGATCAGGGAATCTACCGTCCCCAGGCCCGGCAAAGCGAAAGCGTGAGATCCAGCAGGGGTGCCTCGCTGCGGGACAGGGCCATGCCTTTGAGGTCCCGTTCGCACTGGTTCAGGCGTCCCAGGAGGCCCTTCACGCCCTTCGGCTTCAGCTTCTCGTAGGCACTGCGGTAGCCGTCCAGCAGGAAGGCCTGCTTGGGGGACAGGCCCAGGGCGGAGGTCAGCTCAGCCCCTTTCAGCCCGGCGGCCTGGGCTTCGGCGTACCGCAGGAGGCGATCCACCTCACGGCGGGCCTGGCCCAGCAGCATCAAAGGCTCGTCACCATCCTCCAGGGCCCCGCGAAGGGCCTTGAGGGCACCCGCGGCATCCCCCTTCTGCCAGGCCCCGGACCAGGCGAAGGCCTTCTGCTCCGCCAGCCGGAAGGTCACCTGGTCCACCATGTCCTCGGTGACACGCCGGTCCTCCGCCAGCAGGTCCAGCACCTCCAGGGCCCGCTTGAGCAGCCCGGGGTTCCCGCCCTGCCGCTGGGCCAGCAGGGTGGTGGCGGCGCCCTGGAGCGACAGCCCGAGCCGCCGGGCTTCGGCCTCGATGAATCCGGGGATCTCGAGGGCCTCCAGGGCCCCCACCTTGAGGATCCGGCCTGCCTTGGTCCAGTCCGTCCACGGCTTGGCCCCCAGGGCCTTCCCGGGTGCCGCCGGCAGCGTGTTCCAGGCCACCAGGAGCAGGTTCACGCCCTGGGGTGGCTTCTCCAGCAGAGCCTTCACGGAGCCCGGCAGTTCCTTGGCGCGGGTGAACAGGTTGTCCGCCACGGGCACGATCACCGTGCGGGCCTCGGCGCCCAGGGGCGCCGCCTCCTGGAGGGCGGCCATCACTTCGGGCCAGGGGCAGCCCTCCGCGCAGACCGTCAGGGTGAAATCCGCCCACTCCGGATCCACGTGCCGCCGAGTCCAGTCGGCCACGGCCTTCCGGCGGCCATCGCCGTCTTCGCCGTGGACCAGTGCGAAGGTGTGGTCCAGCCAGACCTGGGCTGCGGCCATCAGTCCGTGCCTTCCAGCAGCTGGGTGAGGAAGCTTTCCGCGAAATCATCCGCGAGGCTCTCCAGCACCTGGAGCTCCCGGCTGTCGAAGCTGGCGAAGTTCTGGTCCACCCGGTACTGGTTGGAGAAGGTCAGGCCCCGCCGGGACAGCACCACGGCGCCGGTCTGCCCGTCCAGCAGCTCCACGCTGGCCACCACGGCCACCTCGACCCGGGAGGCGGACCCGGCGCTGGCCTTCAGCCGGTCGTTGCCCAGGGACAACCCCAGGGGACGGGAGGTGTAGCCCTCGAGCGTGCCCTGGAGCACCCAGCGGGAGGGCTCGCCCGTCCCCACCAGGCGCCAGGGACTGGCCGCCACGATGCGGTTCTCCAGGGCTTTGGTGAAGCGATCCTCCAGCCCCAGCCGGGGGGTCAGGTTGCGGAACCGCGCCAGTCGGATCGTCTCGCCCTGCTTCGCCCACGCCGCCGACCGCGGCTGCCGGTCCAGGCGGTGGTACCCGCAGCCGGCACTGACCGCAACCATGAGGACGACAAGGGGAAAGCGCAGGGCAGCAGGCACGAAGATCCTACGGATGATAAACACCGACGTAAGGCAGGTTGCGGAGCTTGCCGTCGAAGTCGAGGCCGTAGCCCACCACGAAGTGGTCCTCGATGGTGAAGCCGATGTAGTCCACGGACACCTCCACCTTGCGGCGGCTGGGCTTGTCCAGCAGGGTGCAGATCTTCAGGCTCAGGGGCTCCCGGTCCTGGAGCAGGTTGCGGACCTTGAACAGGGTGAGCCCGGTGTCCACGATGTCCTCGACCACCAGGGCGTGCCGCCCCTGGATGGAGCGGTCCAGATCCTTGAGGATGTGCACTTCCCCCGTGCTCTCGGTGCCCGCGCCGTAGCTGGAGACCTGCATGAAGCTCACGTCGATGTCCAGGTCCATGGCCCGCACGAGATCCGCGAAGAAGGGGAACACGCCGTTCAGGAGGCCGATCACCACCACGTCCTGCCCCGCATAGTCCCGGGCCAGCTGGGCGCCCAGTTCCTGGACCCGGGTCCGGATCTGCGCCTCCGTGAGCAGCGGGGTGATGCGGTCGCGCATGGAAACTCCTGGGGGCTGAAGACTGAGGACTTGCACCATTTCCATTCAACCCCAGAAGGGCTTCCCGGGTCCATCCATGGACGGCGTTTCTCCTCCACTGTCCCCGGCGCCGGAGCCTAACATGATGGCGGAAGCCACCTTGAACGAACCACTGATGCCCCAGACGGCGCTCCGCGCCTCCGATCGGGTTCCCGATCCGGCTTCGCCGTACCACACGCCCGAGGTGCTGGGATGGGTCGAGTCTGCCCAGGGCGGCGACCAGGCGGCCTTCGCCAGTCTGGTCCGCCTGTTCTCCCGAGACGTCTACGGCAAGGCCTATTCCATCGTCAGGAACCACCAGGACGCCGACGACGTGGTGCAGGAGACCTTCATCCGCGTCTTCCGGGCCCTGCCCGGCTTCCGCTTCGAGTCCTCCTTCCGCACCTGGCTCATCACCATCGCCACCCGCCAGGCTTTGAATTTCCGGGAGCGCATGGCCCGGGAGCACGAGAGCCTCGAAGGACCGGAGGGCACGCTGGAGCACCCGGCCCTGCGGGTGGAGGAGACCCAGGTCTCGTCCCTGCTGGATCAGGAGGCCAGGCGGCTCCTGCACGAGGCGCTCCCGAAGCTGCCCCGCCGCCAGAAGGAAGCCCTCACCCTGAAGCTGCAGCACGACTGGAAATACGAGCAGATCGCCCAGCAGATGGGCACCTCCGTGGGCAGCGTGAAGGCCCACATCTTCCACGCCATCCAGAACCTCACCCGCCATGTCAAAGGAGGCCGTCCATGAACCCCGGGCCCCTTCCCCTCCCAGCAGCCTGTACCGCCGCCCTTGCGGCCATCGAGACCGACCCCCTGGATCCCGGTCCCGCCGCCGAGGCGCACTTGAAGGTCTGCACGGCCTGTTCCGAGGCCCGGGTGTTCTTCCTGGCCCAGGAGGAAAGCCCGGAGGCGCTGGCGCCGGCGGGCTATTTCGACCACCTCCCGGGCCGGATCCTCCGGAAGCTGCCTGCCCGCCCCACCCTGCGCCGCCACCTGGGCCCCCTGGGCTGGGCCGCCGCGGCGGCGGTGCTCATGGCCGTGGGCGCCGGTGCCTTCCTGGCCGGCCGTGCGAACCGGACGCCCTACGTGGAGGCCACCCTGCCGCGGCAGCCCGACATTCTCGAGGTATCCACCTCGGACACCCCCTTCCACAACCGCGAGGAGGAGGCCGCCCAGATCCAGGCCCTCAGCCCCGAGGAAATGAAGGCACTCTTGAAGCGCCTGGATGCTGCCCCGGCCCCGACGAGGTGATCCCCATGCTCCGCCACACCCTGATGATGCCTCTCCTCCTGCTGCTCGTCAGCCTCCCGGCCCGCGCCCAGACGGAAGATGAACGCCCCCTGGTCCGGTTCCGCATGGAGCAGCTCCAGCAGACGGTGGGCCTTCCCGAGGACCAGGCCCGCACGGTGGTGGAGCGCTGGTCGCGCTATGACCGGGAACAGTTCGAAAAGACCCGGCAGATCCAGCAGATCCGGCGTCGCTTCAACGACATCCTGATGGGTCCGGGCTCGGAGGAGGAGAAGAACGCCAAGGTCCGCCCCCTGCTCGACCAGTTCGTGGACCTGCGCCGCCAGCAGGCGGAGCTCAAGTTCAAGTTCGAGGAGGACATCCGTGCCCGGCTGAGTCCCGCCCAGCAGGTGCGCCTCATCACCCACGTCGAGGAGATGCAGCGGCGCACGGTAGAGGCCATCCGGCAGGGCCTCGGCAACCGGACCGAGTCCGGCCTCCCTCTCGGCGCCGGGATCCGCCGGGGTCGCCGGTAGGGCTCAGGACTGGGGCGCTTCCAGGATCACCGGAATGACCAGGGGGCGGGTCTGGGTGGTCTTGCGGATGACCCGCCGCAGGGCCAGGCGCAGGGTGTCCCGCAGGGCCTCGCCGTCCTTGCGGACCGACGGCGGCGCCTCGTCGTAGGTCTTGCGGGCCACGCCCGCCAGCAGCTCGGCGTAGGCCTCGTCATCGGACAGCACCACGAATCCTCGGCTGAGGATGGTGGGCTCCGCTGCGAGCTCGCCGGTCTGCGGATCCACCAGCAGCGTGGCGAACACCACCCCGTCCTCCTGGAGGATGAGGCGATCCTTCACCACGCGGGCATCCACCATGTGGTCCACGCCCTCGCTCACGAAGCACTTGCCCACGGGCACCGCTCCCGGCATGTCCACCCGACCGTCCAGGAACAGGCGCAGGCAGAGCCCGCCATCCAGCAGGGAGATGCGCTCCGGCGTCCAGCCCAGCGACGCGGCCAGCTTGCCGTGGGCCCGCAGGTTCCGGTAGGTCCCGTGCACGGGCACCATCTGGGCCGGCCGCACCGCCCGGATGAGGTCCGCCAGCTCATCGCGGCTGCCGTGGCCCGAAGCGTGGACGGGCCCCAGCCCCTCCAGCGAGGTCTCCGCGCCCAGGCGCTCGGCTTGGTCGAGCATCCGCGAGATGGCCACCTCGTTGCCGGGAATGGAACGCGCGCTCACCACCAGGCGATCGCCCGGTTCGATGCGGAGGCCCTTCACCTCCCGGCGCAGCAGCCGCGCCAGCCCGCTCATGGGCTCACCCTGGCTGCCGGTGCAGAGGATGAGCAGATCCTCGGGATCGAAGAGCTGCGCGTCTTTGACATCGATGAGGATGTCGTCGGGCAGCGACAGCCGCTTCAGCGACCGGGCCAGCGTGAGGTTGCGGTCGAGGCTCCGCCCCAGGAGCACCACGCGGCGGCGGAACTCGTAGGCCAGGTCGATCAAGGTCTGGAGGCGGTGGATGTTCGAGCTGAAGGTGGTGACGAAGAGCCGCCCCTTCGTCTGCTCGAAGGCGGCTTCCAGTCCTTCGCGGCAGGCTGCTTCCGAAGGCGATCGGCCCGGGCGGCCCACATTGGTGGAGTCCGCCATGAGCAGCCGGACGCCGGCATCGCCCAGGGCCTGCAGGCGCCCCATGCCCGTGAGCCGGCCGTCCAGGGGTTCAGGATCGATCTTGAAGTCGCCGGAATGCACCAGCACGCCCTGGGGCGTGTGGAGTGCCACCGCGCAGGCGTCCGGAAGGCTGTGGGTGACCGGGATCCACTCGGCTTCGATCTCGCCGTCTCCCACCTTCACGCGGCCGTAGTCCGGCACCACATGGAGCAGGCCCGGATCCAGGCCATGCTCGCGCAGCTTGCCTTCCACCAGGCCCAGAGTGAAGGCCGTGCCATAGACGGGCACCGGCCAGCGGCGCAGGAAATAAGGCAGCGCGCCGATGTGGTCCTCGTGGCCGTGCGTGAGCAGCACGGCCTGGAGGCGCTCCGCGAAGGGCTCCAGGTAGGCGAAGTCCGGCACGATGGAGTCGATGCCCGGCTGGTCGTCCGAGGGGAAGAGCTGGCCGCAATCCACCAGGAAGAGACTGCGGGCGCTGTGCACCACCAGCGCGTTCATGCCGAACTCGCCGAGTCCGCCAATGGGGATCAGCCGGAGTTCACCGGCCGCGGGGACCTCCGTCCAGGTTTCGAATTCGGGAGCGACGGGCATTACGATGGGAACACCTCCGGGTGGTGGATCAACAAGTGGCGCGTGGCCGAGAGCCAGTCAGATGGTGTGATCACTTCGGCGCGCAGCATCGGGGCCAGCCCCGCCTCAGCCAGTGCTTCCGCCGGCAGGCAGCCCTGCCAGTTGTTGGCCAGGGTCTTGCGCCGATGCGCGAAGGAACGGTGCAGCACGCTGAGCAGCGCCCGGCGCTCGGCCAGGCTGGGCGCATCTGGTCGGGGTTCGAACTGGACCACCGCCGAATCCACCTTGGGGGCAGGCCGGAAGGAACCGGGCCCGAGCTTCACCAGGCGGGTCAGGCGGGCGCAGAGCTGGGCCAGCACCGACAGCGGCCCATAGGCCTTGGTGCCAGGCTCGCCCATGAGCTTCTGGGCCACTTCCAGCTGGAACATCAGGGCCATGCGGTCCCAGGGAATGCCTTCCGTGAGCAGCCGCGCCAGGATCGGGGTGGCGGCGTTGTAGGGCAGGTTGCCCACCACCGACCAGGGCTCCCCCTCGGGGAGGTGAATGCGCACCGCGTCGCCTTCCTCGAGGTGGAAGTGGGGCGTGGCGGCGAAGCGCTCCCTCAGCAGCGCACAGGCTTCGGGATCGAGGTCCACCGCCCACAGCGGGCGCCCATCCGCCAGCAGGCGCTCCGTCAGCACCCCGGGGCCCGGACCGATCTCCAGAAGCCGAGGTGCCGTCGAACCCAGCGCCGCGCCGACGATGGTGGCGATGGCCCCCTCGTTCACCAGGAAGTTCTGGCCGAGCCGCTTTTTTGCCCGGAGTCTGGGAAGCTGGGCGGAATCGGACACACTTCAGGTTAGCACGTGCATTTCTGGGAGCAGGCCTCAGTCAAAAGTGTGTGTATACTTTTTATACATTCTTTTTGCCACCCCAGTTTTTTCACCACGGGTCTTATCTCTACCAATTCATTCAATTCAACTTAAAATTCCTGCCGACCACCGCATTCCCTTCCTACCATTTCCTACCGAGGCGCCTATGGAACCCATGCCGCACGACACCTCTCCCAGTCGGGGGTACACCTTGATTGAACTGCTGGTGGTGCTGGTCATCGTCGGCATTCTGGCCATCGTGTCCGTTCAGAGTCTGACCCCGAACACCCCGAAGGCGGTGAAGGGAGCGGTCCAGGAGCTGGAGGTCACTCTCAAGGCGGCACGGGAGGCGGCCATCGCCAACGGCCGTGATGTGAACCTGCTCTTCTCCAAGGATGCCAAGGGCAGGCTCCGGCTGCTCGTGGTGAATCCCGAGACCTATGACGCCACGGACGCCACGAAAGCGGCCCAGGGGACCTTCTTCAGCCATACCTTTGAGGCCTCCTGGCAGCGCTATGCGGATCCGGTCTCCACGATGCCCATCGTGCCCAGCGAGGCCGCGCCGGCCAAGGATCTGGAGCCACTGAAGACCCTCGGATTCACCGGTTGGAGCAACCCCCTTTTCGTGGATATCGCGACGCCCATCGGCCTGTCCGCCCGCGGCCTCCCGCAGCTCGTCTCAGCCACCGGCACCCGCACCGCCGCCGCCGGCGGTGCGTGGCTTGGGGTGAAGGGCAACCGGGTCAATGATAAGGGCCTTCCCTACGGACTCGCGTTCATCACGCCCACCGGCGTGATCGGGGCCTACTACAAACCCGATTCCCTATCCACCAGCACCGACCACCAGTGGCAGCGATTGGAGTAGCCATGCGCATGTCCCGCATCCACCGTCCCAAAGGCTCCCGGCATGGGTTTTCCATGGTGGAGCTGCTCCTCGCGGCCTTCATCCTCGGCATCGCGCTGTTGGGCCTGGCGGCCCTGATGACCGTCTCGGTCGCCCAGGGTGGCAGTTCCCGCAAGCGTGGGACCGCCACGCTGCTTGCCCACTCCCTGCTCGACCGCATCCAGGCCGAAGGCGCCCTGGCCGCCGCGGAACGCTATGACTCCGCCACAGGGACGGTCACCAGCACCGGGTGGTACTTCATCGATCCCGTGGGCTTCAGCGCCCACACCAGCACCGCAGGCGAAGGGACCACCAACAAATACGGCACCTATGACGTTCTTGGCAATTACGTTCCCGCGAACGATCCCAACAAGGTCTTCACCGTGAACTGGCAGCGCCTTGCGGGGGTCGGCACCAGCTTCTCCCTGAACGCGGCGCAGCAGTACTACATCGTGAACGTGACCTGGCAGGAGGCGAATCCCCAGACCCCCGCCACCCCCGCGAACAAGACCATCTCGGTGAGCCGCTATGTCCGCCTCTAACCCCGCAACCCACCTCCGTCGGCGCGGCTTCTCCCTTGTGGAGCTGATGGTGGCGCTGGTCTTCATCTCCTTCCTGATGGCCGGCATGCTCAAGGTCTTCCAGGCCAGCACGTCCACCTTCGCCTCCCTCAGCGAGACCCTTGCCATCCAGCGCAACGCGCGCTGGGGGCTGAACCTGCTCCAGGAGGAGGTGCTGCAGGCGGGCTTCCTCCTTCCACCGTACCTCACGCCCAACCTGAATCCGACCTCCGCCGCGGCCCAACCTCCCCTGCTGATGCAGGCGACGGGCTACATCCCCCCCGATGAGACCGTGCCGGTGGACGAGCTGCAGATGGTGGTCGACATGCCCCTGAACGTGTCCGGCACATTCACCACCGCCCCCGTTCTCGCCGGCACGGATCTCAATGTCTCCATCCCGTCTGGCGCGTCAGAGATCAAGGACGGGGACGTCATGATGGTCCTGGACTCCAACTGGGAGCTCTTCACCGTCGCCGGAGCCAGCTCGAGCGCCGTCAAGATCAAGAATGAAACCTCCTCGACACCCCTGCAGGACGCCTACGGCAACCAGGTGCAGCCCTTCCGGCACCCGACAGTCCAGCTCCTCCACAAGGCCACGGCGGAGTTCACGTTCTACCGGCCGATGACGGTCGTGCGCTACACGGTGGTCCCCCGCAAGCTCGACCCCTCGGATCCCACGGGCGTGGTGCCCTGCCTGGTGCGCCAGCGCCGCCCCCTCACCACCGATCCAAGCAACATCTGGGCTCCGGACCAGGACACGCCCCAGACCACCGCCCCCGCTGATGAGCAGATCCTTCTGGAAGGCGTCACCGGCTTCCGGGTGGACTGGAGTTTCGATGGCGGCAAGAACTGGGTGCGGGCGGGCGGAGTCGGCAATGACTGGGCCAGCATCCGTGGCGCCGTGAACAACCTGCTGACCACGAGCACCAGCCCCGTGGTCCTGCAGTCCCATGGCGTCACCAACCTGGCGGATCCGTTCTGGCCGCGCTACACACCCATCCTGATCCGCCTCGATATCTCGACCCGGACCCGGCTCAAGCGCACGGAATACAACGCCAACCTGGATCCGACCAAACCCCAGGCCACCTTCCGGACCCGTACCGAGACTCTGCTGCTGAGTCCCAGGAACTTCGGCCTCGGCGCCCTCTGATTGATCGAGGCCCCCATATGCCCACCTCCCCCTCTGCCATCCGACCCACCGAGCGCGGCGGCATCACCATCGTGCTGGCCCTCATCCTCCTCAGCGCCATGACCGTCGGAGCCCTGGCCCTGAGCCAGAACTCGCTCCGGGAAATCGGCATCACCGGCAACGAGACCACCGGCCGGAAGGCCTTCGAGACCGCCGATGCCGGCCTGGACTGGGTCATCACCTGGGGTGGCCCCAACGTACCCGCCCAGACGGAACCCGCCCGCCAGGCCCTGCAGACCGGCATGAACAAAGTCCTGGATGCCATCGACCGGCAGGACCTGGCAGGCACCCTCGTCGGCAGCAAGGACGCCACCCTGAACACGCTCGGCGATGGCTACATCAGCCCCACCAACGGCACCTTCCGGGTCTACGTCAGCAGCCTTGACGGAACCTTGGCGTCCAGCGAGCTCTTCCCCAGCACCTCGAACTACCAGCAGACGGGAAGCATCATCCAGCCTGCCTTCGATATCGAGGTCAGGTACCTCGGCGAGATCCCCGACATCAGCGGAGGCGCCAAGAAGCGCCCCTTCTGGATGGTGCGCTCCGTGGGCCGTTCCAACATGGGGAACACGGGCCAGTCCTTCGTATCCCGCCGCGAAACCTTCATGGATTTCATCAACTGAACACGATCCTCGAAAGGATTGCCCATGCGATTCCGCACCCTTTCCACCTTGCTCAGTCTCGTGTTCAGCCTCGCTCCGGCCAGCCTGCTGGCCCAGGTGGAGCCGCAGCTGGAGACCAAGACCGACCTCCTGGACGTGTACCGGAAGGATGCCGGCAAGCCCGAGATGGTCGTCATCTACGACTTCACCACGCCCAGCCGCGGCGTCTATGAGGCCGGGTGGTACCTGACCGGCCGCACCCGCTCCGCCTGGATCAACGGCAACCAAGGCCAGAACAACGCCTACCAGACCACCTTCTTCGATGGCAGTGGCGGCAACAGTGCAAATTTCGGCAAAGACTTCGGCATGGTCTTCGGCATGCAGGCCAATACCTCCGATGTCACCAAGGCCCCGATCGGATCCTTCTTCAGTGCCACGCAATTGGCGGCCAGCTATCCCAATCTGTTCGCCTTGATCGGCGGCACTGGGGGCAGCGTCCCCGCCCTGCCCGCGGGCTACCAGACCATCCCCACCATCCGCATGTGGCGTTGGCCTCTGACCCAGCAGACCTTCCAGCAGAACAGTGCAGACGTGGTGGGCGTCCCCCTGGCCTACGACAGCAGCAAGGGGCGCATGATGCCCGTGGTCTGGACCGCAGGCGACACGGTGAGCTCCGTGATCGCCAGGATCACCCATGTGCGCTTCATGATCGCTGGGTCTGGCGTCACTCGCACGATCGATCTGCCCTGCCCGAGCCGCCTCTTCGACAACCCCGCGGAGGAGAATACCAAACCTCCCCGTACCGCTCTGTACTCCGACGATGTGAAGAACTACCAGAAGCACAGCGTCGGCACCGGCTCGGACACCATCGTGTACGACCCCTGGTCGGACAGCCACCTCACGAACACGGTCACCCCCACCCTCACCACCGGCAACGGAGCCAACAGCACCACCGACACGATCCTCGGGAACTTCTTCTATTCCTACGACTACCTGGCCTTCATCTACGGCGGGAAGACGGTCCGCAACGCCGATTCATCTGACTGGACCACCCCGACCAGCTCCAACGCCCCCTTTGCTGAAGCGACCACCCTCTACGCGGTCCCCCAGGCCAGCGCCACGCTCAGCGCCTCCCACCCGAAGCTGCCCGTCACCAACAGCAGCACAGGCGAAGGCTGGAACAACGGCCTTCCCGTGATGACCCGCTACCAGGCCATGAAATACGTGTCCGTCAACGTGATGCTGGACAAGGATGGCCAACTCAACTGGATCTATCGGTTCCTGGCCCCGGCCTACCCCGCCCCTTACACGAGCGATGATGGCGATACCCCCGAGGAGCTGGGGGGGGTGGCGACACCTCCCGCCAACGACGGCAGCCGGAATGGGACCAAGCTCCGCTACCTGCGACGTCTCCTGGTCTCCGATCTCAAGTTGTCGGCCACCAGCCTCCAGAACCTGGGGCCCTCGAGCTTCGGCGCGACAGCCGCCGGCAGGACCATGAATCTTTCGGACAACGGCAACTTCCAGAGCGTCGATCCCAGGACGCCCCAGCCCTGGAGCTACACCCTCGCCAATACCTACTACCGCCTCTCCGTGGAACGGCCCTCGCTGACCAGTGCCGGAGTGCTCGACGAGCAGAGCGCCTCCTGCCCCGGCAAGACCTTCGTAGTGCCTTTCCCCTGCGCCATGATGAACGACTCCCAGACCACCCCCCTTGACCAGCTCGCGGTGGCCAATGGCGTCACTTATGCGCGCACTGGTTCCTCGGGACTCAACGACGGCAGCTATACCTCCAACGCGCCCGTCACCAGCCTGGTCCCCGGCAATGAACGGTTCTTCCCGGGGGACCTAGCCTCCACCGCGGCCTTCCGTAAGAGCGTGAGCGCTCTGGACACCTTCGGCGCCAATTCCGGCATCTGGGGCACCCCCTGGAACATCGGCACATCCCCCCACCAGGCCAAGATCCAGACCATGGTGGTCAGCGCCGCCATCCCAGGCGCCTACAAGTTCAAATCCGACAACAACGGCTGGAACCCCCACGAGTGGTACTTCCACGTGGCCGCCTGGGCCAACCCCTACCGCACGGACATGGGCTATGGCAAGTGGGTGAAGTCCCAGGGTGGCACCAACGATCTCCCCGTGACGACGCCCGGCGGGTGGGTACGCTATTACGCCTCCGCGGACCCGGGTCAACTGGAGGAGAACTGGAAGGATTTGTCGAATTACATCGTCGCCGCCCGCGCCACCTTGTCCGCCCCGGCCACGCCCAGCACCGGCGCTCGCACGACCACCCAGGCCTACTTCGGCATCTTCAAGACCCAGCGTACACCGGTCTGGAGCGGCAACCTCTTCGCCGTGGGCATCGCCCGGACCGATGTCAAGGATGCTGCTGGGGTCACCCGTGAGACCTTCACCTTCTATGGCGCCAACGGTGAAGACACTCGCCCCGTCGTGGACGCCACCACGACTCCCATCACCTATGGCATCTCCGACTTCGACAACCACCACCTGTGGTCCGCCTACGACATCTTCGGCAAGTACAACAAAGCCGATATCCCCTTCGACCGCCCGGTCTATGCCAATGGGATCCTGGGCGCACCCCTGCTCTGGACCGCCCGCAAGGTCTACACCATCGACCCGGGAGGTACCGCCAATGCCCTGGTGAGCTTCGACTCCGGCAACACCACGCTCACCGGTCACTTGCAGACCTTCCTTGGCGCCTCGGCCACGGAGGTGGCCGACTTCATCGACTTCATCCGTGGCAAGAACGGCAACGACAACGGTGCCACCAACCGCATCGACATCATGGGGGACATCGTCAACAGCGCCCCCCTGGCCGTGGAGCTATCCAAGGACCGCATCAGCGGCGCCATGCTCTCCCAGTGGGGCAAGTTCGAAGGTGCCCCCACCACCTGGGAGGATCTGCATGCCCGTGTCCTGATGGTTGGCACCAACATGGGACAGTTCCACTGCTTCGGTGAAGTGGCCGCCACGGGCAAGGCCAATACCTCCACTTCCACCACCAACCCCGACGGCAGCATCACCACCGTGGTCTCCCGCACGGGCAAGGTCACGGCCTACGCTACGGAGCTGTGGTCCTTCATCCCCCGGGACGTACTGAAAAAACTCTATGAAGTATACGTAAATCGATTTGTTACAGATACATACAAACACGTCTATCTCGTAGATGGTGACCCGGCCATCTACCACAAGGATCTGCCCTCCGGCACCTCACTTCGGGGCGACACCCGCGTCAGCGACAAGGAGGATGCCGTCATCATCTTCGGTGAGCGGAAGGGGGGCCGGAGCTACTGGGCCCTCGCCATCAGCGGCGGCACCATGAACAGCGGGGCCACACCTGACAGCCCGCTCGTGGCCTGGTCCCTGCAGCCGCTCATCCACACCGATCCCGCCATCAAGACCATGGGCATGAGCAGTTGCCTGCCCACGTTCGGCATGGTCAAGAACGGGGCCACCGACCTGAAGGGCACCCCCGCCGTCTTCCTCGGTGGCGGCTATGCCAACAACGAAGTGAACGCGCGCTACCGCGACTCGGGCAACATCAGCTCGGCCCAGGGCATGGGCCAGCTCGTCCTCGCCCTCAATCCCCTGGATGGGAGCCAGCTCAGTCTCTGGGACTTCAAGGACGACACCGAGGCAGGGTCCATCGGGGGCGGTGTCACCCCCGTCCAGATGTTCCTGGGAGACGAGCAGAGCCAGCGCATCTACTGGGCCGACTACAAGGGCAACATCCGTGTGGCTGGCACCAACCAGAACGTCGGCGCCGCCAGCGGATTCCGCCTGGACTACAGCGACATCAAGAGCTGGACGAATCTCCGCTACATCCGCCGGGCCAGCAAGAACACCACCGTGCCCCAGCAGCGGTTCACCAACAAGCCCGAGGCCTTCAAGCTGGCCAACGGCTTCCCGGTCTATGTGACCGAGTCGGCGGACGGCAAGTCCCTCCGTCCCGTCACGGTCCTGGTTTCCGCCGGTGCCGGCGACCGCAACAACCCCACGGATGCGGACGAATCCATGAGCATCGGGGGGTATTCCGCTCCTGCCGCGCCACCCGCCACCAACCGTCTCTATGTCATCGCGGACCGCCAGGATAGTGCCGCCCAGACCCTCGATGACACTGGCATTCTGGATGCCAACCTCCAGGCCATTGATGACAACACCAGCGGCACCGCGACCTGGGCCACTTCCTATACCGATGCCAGGCTGAATTCCGCGGATCCTTCCTATCTCTGGACGAACCACAACGGGTACTACTTCAGCCTGCTGAACGGCACGCTTCCAAGCGCCTACAACGGCGTCACCCACGACAAGCTCCTGGTGGCACCGCTGGCCAAGGAAGGCGCGCTCTTCTTCAGCCTCTTCAACATCAGCGGCAACAGCGGATTCGACTGCTCTTCCAACCAGTTCACCCGCACTTACCGTGAATGCGACATCATCCGACCCCTGGCCGTGCAGACCCAGTGGATACCCGACCCGAGCAATCCAACCAAGGGAACTGTCGGCAACACCGATGACGCGACCCGGAACGTGGATTCCTGCAACGGGCTGGCCTTCTACTTCAACTCCCTGAGCAGCCAGCTCACCGACGCCGGTGACCGGGTCGTCCAGGGTGGGGCCATCAGCTCCAAGAAGGATGAATTCAATGCCCAGACCGGTGAGAACACGCCGGACATCAAGGCCCTGAAGGACACCACCAAGAAGCGCGGCTTCCGCCTCCGCTCCTGGCGTGTCGTCCGATAGCTCCCGGCCAGCGTCAGACCAAGGGCCCCTTCGGGGGCCCTTTTTCATCCGAACTGGATGGGGTCCCGGTCCAGGCTGAGGGGACCGGCAGGGGCCAGCGGGTGGCGGGCGAGGACCTCGCCGAGGGCCCCGCGGGGGCCCTTGAGCAGCAGGTGCATGCGCCAGCGGTCGCGCACGCGGGGCACGGGCGCTTCCAGGGGACCGAGCACCCGCAGACCCGGGACGGACAGCCGCTGCCGGAACCCCTCCAGGGCCTCCCGGGCCTCCTGCAGGGTGTCCGCCTCGGCGCGGTAGAGGGTGAGGGCCGTGAACGGCGGATAGCCCAGGCCCTCACGGAAGGGCAGCTCCGAGGCCGCGAAGCCTTCGAAGTCCTGGGCCAGTGCGAAGGTGATGGCGGGGTGCTCCGGCGAGTAGGTCTGGAGGATCACGCGACCCGGCAGCTCCGCACGCCCGGCCCGGCCCGCCACCTGGGTGAGCAGCTGGAAGGTGCGCTCCGAGGCCCGGAAATCGGCCACCTTCAGACCCTGGTCCGCGTTGAGCACGCCCACGAGGGTGAGCTTCGGGAAGGTGTGGCCCTTGGCCAGCATCTGGGTGCCCACCAGGATGTCCACTTCCCCGGCCTCGGCGGCCAGCAGGCCGGCTTCGAAGGAACCCCGGCGCCGCGTGGTGTCCCGATCCAGGCGCAGGATGCGGGCGGTGGGGAAGACCTGGTTCAAGTGCTCCTCCACCTGCTCCGTGCCTTCGCCAACCCCGCGCAGGTGCTCGGCTCCGCAGTCGGGGCAGGCTTCCGGTGGCACGGTCTCATGGCCGCAGAGGTGGCAGCGCAGGCGGAAGTCACCCCGGTGATAGGTGAGCGAGATGGCACAGTGCGGGCAGCCCAGCGTCTTGCCGCAGGCCCGGCACATCCAGAAGTTCTCGTAGCCCCGGCGGTTCAGCAGCAGGAGCGACTGCTCCCCCTTCTCCAGCACGTCCACCAGGGCCTGCATCAACGGCGGCGCCAGAATCACCTTCCGGCGCAGCTGCCGGTAGGCGTCCCGCAGATCCACGATCTCGACAGTGGGCAGGGTGATTCCCGCGGGGCGCTGCTTCAGCTGGAGCAGCCGGTAGCGACCAGCCTGGGCCGCCTGCCAGCTCTCCAGGCTGGGTGTGGCGCTGCCCAGGACGATGGGGCAGCCTTCGAGCTGGGCCCGCTTGATGGCCAGGTCCCGGGCGTGGATGCGGGGATGTTCCTCGGACTTGTACGAGCCCTCGTGCTCCTCGTCCACGATGACGAGGCCGATGTCGCGTAGCGGGGCCAGCACGGCATTCCGGACGCCCACGAAGAGGTCCGCGCCGTTGAAGAGCAGGCGCACCACATCGCCGTGCTTCTCCCCCGCATTGAGCCCTGCGTGGCCCACGGCGATGCGGCCCGGGAACCGGGCCTCCAGGCGGTCCAGGAGCCGCGCAGTGAGGCCGATTTCCGGCACCAGCCACAGCACGCGCCGCCCCTGGGCGAGCACCTGCTCCGCCAGGGCGAGGTAGACCTCCGTTTTCCCGGATCCCGTCACGCCGTGGAGGAGGTGGACGCCGAAAGCCCCAAGCGCCACTGCCTCCAGGGCGATCCGCTGCTCCTCGTTCAGGACCACCGTGCGGTCCAGGCCCGCCTCCCGCCGCTGACCCAGCAGGTCCACCCGCTTCATCCGCTCGATGAGCCCCCGCTTCTCCAGAGTGCCCAGCACCGAGGCCCCGACGCCCGCCGCCTCCAGCAGCTCCGGCTCCATCATGGCCCCGCCCGCATCCTCCAGCGCCAGCAGCACCTTGGCCTGGGAGGGTGTCACCCGTGGGGGATGGGGCGCGCCGGTGAGGCGGACCTCTGTAAAGCCGGCCCCACGAAGGAGCGGCCGGTGGAGGAGCGTGGGGAGGATGGAGGGATCCCGGTGCCAGGCCTCGCCCAAGTCTGCGAGAACCCCCCAGGCCCCGCGCTCGCGATGGAAGGACAGCCGCTGCCCATCCTCGTCCGCCTCCCAGTGGGGCAGCAGGGCCTGGGGCAGGCTCAAGGGCAGCAGGTGGGCCTCCAGGCAGCCGTAGTAGCGGGCCGCGAAGGCCTGCAGCTCCCGCAGCTTCGGCGGCAGCAGGGGGAAGGGATCCAGCACCGCCTCGATGGGCCGGAGCTTGGCCGCGGGCGGGGCTGGATCGGGCCCCATGGCGAGCCCCACCGCCAGGCTGTTCCGCACCCGCACCCGCACCCGCACCCCCGCGGGCAGGCCCTCCGGCGCCAGGTAGGTGAGCGGTGGCAGCGGGCGATTGAGCTGAACGCGGGTGGGGACGAGGTTCATCGGCCCTTCACGGCGAGGGCGCCCCAGCGGGCCGCAAGGTCAGGGCGGTTCAGCCGGGTGGCAAGGTCCCGGGCCTTTCCCGGAAGGCCAGGCCAGCCCACCACCTCCGCCGCTTCGCCCAGGACCTGGTCGGCGGCCCCGATGTCTCCCTGGGCGACCTGCGCCTCGAGCAGGGGGCCGAGGATCCAGTCCCAGAGCGGGGCGCTGTTTCCGTATTCCAGCCGTCCATCCAGCACGGCATCCCGCTGACCAACCCACCGGGGCTCCAGGACTTCACGGATGGTCCCCCAGTCGCCGCGGGTTTTCGCATCCTTCACGTACTCAGCCAGGACACCCTCAGGCGGCCAGGCGCCGGGCACTGTTCCTGGCAGCGGCTGGAGGGAGGCCAGCAGGGGCTGGAGGGGCCACCCGCCGCACTTCTGGGAAGCCTGGATCCAGAGCTGCCAAGCCTCGAAACTCTCCGGCCGCCTGCGCAACACCGCCTCCATGGCGCCCTTGTGCCGCGTCAATACAGCCACCATGGCCGGGGAATGTTCCGCCGCGGATCGGCGAATCCGCTGGATGAAGATCACCCCCTGGAATCCGACCAGCATTCCTTCGGCATCCCGAAGGATCGCATCCAGCTGCTGGGCGGCCTGGGCCCAGACCTTCAGGTCCGCCTCAGGGTCCAGCTGCTTCACGGTGGCGGAATCCTGGGGCGTGGCTGGCTGGGCCGGGAGGCCCAGGACCTTCCGGGTCCGCCGGCTCGCCGCGAGGAGATGCTCCTCGCACAGGGCCATCCGGGCATCCAGCCGATCCGGATTCTGCCGGAGGAAGACCTCCAGTTCCTGGGCACGGGACAGGGTTCCCGCCTGGTCCACCGCCCGGCCCAGGGCAGCCTGGGTTGGGGTTTCGGCCCCTTCGGCCCGCACCCGGCCCTGGGCATCCACCAGGGCCCAATGCGCCCCCTTCGGCCAGCCGAAACGTTCCCGGAGCACGGGCGCCAGCGCATCCGGCTTTTTCCCCCCGGCCACCACCTTCAGCGGCAGGTTCAACAGAACCATCGGTTCCTCGTCCAGCGGCGACCGCATGGCCGCTCCCCAGGCTGCACCCTCGTCCTCCAGCACCAGCCAGGTGCCGAACCGGTTGCGCTTCAGTTCCCGGTTGAAGGCATCGGTGGGGGAGGCTGGTGGGCGCTGGGCCATCAGGATGGCCGGCAGCAGCAACAGCATCAGACTGCGCATGAGGTAGGCTCCAGGTGCCAAGTTACACTATCCGGATGCTGGTCCTGGGCCTGGAATCCTCCTGCGACGACTGCTCCGCCGCCGTGGTGGAGGAAACGCCCTCTGGACCGGTGCTCAGGTCCCTGGTGCGGGAGAGCCAGGACGCCATCCACGGCCCTTTCGGGGGCGTGGTGCCCGAGCTGGCGGCCCGGGAGCACCTCCTCCAAGTGCGCTCGGTCATGGCCGGGGCCCTGACCCAGGCCGGAGTCGGGCTGGACGAGCTCGACCGCATCGCCGTCACCCGGGGCCCCGGGCTGGTGGGCAGCCTGCTGGCCACCTTCAGCGCCAGCAAGGCCGTGGCCTGGCGGGAAGGCCTGCCCTGGGTGGGCGTCCACCATCTGCTCGGCCACCTGAACGCCGCCCGGTTCGCCGCGCCGGACCTGCCCTTTCCGGCCCTGGTGCTGCTGGTCTCCGGAGGACACACCCATCTCTACCTGGCCAGGGACTGGACCTCGCTCCAGCTGCTCCAGAAGACCCGCGATGACGCGGCGGGCGAGGCCTTCGACAAGACTGCCCGCATGCTCAACCTGGGCTACCCCGGCGGCCCTGTGGTGGATATCTGCGCCCAGGCCGCGCTCCGCGCCGCGGAACCCTTCACGCCGCCGAAGTTCCGCGACGGCAAGGCCTCCTGGAGTTTCTCCGGCCTGAAGACGGGCGTGAAGCTGAGGGTGGAGCGGAACCCCCGCCTGGCCGGGGCGGGGGCCGCGGATCCTGAGGTGCAGGCCCTCTGCCGCAGCCTGCAGGAAGCCATCTCCGCCTGGCTGCTGAAACCGGTTCCGGACCTGGCCCGGGAACACGGGGCGCGAAGCCTGGTGATCAGTGGTGGCGTGGCCTGCAACTCGCGGTTGCGGAGCGACGCCGCGGCCCTGGCGGCCCGGGAGCGCCTCACCCTGGCCATCCCCGAGCCGCGCCTCTGCACCGACAACGGCGCCATGATCGCCGCGGCCGGTGCCCTGCTGCCGACGGATGCGGAGCCCTGGATTCAGAACGCCGACGCGGACCTCAAACTCGGAGCCTGACATGGATGTGACCCGCGAGGATGTGCTGCGCTGTGCCGCCCTGGCCCACCTGAGCCTGCGGGAGGACGAGGTCGAGCCCATGCGCCTGGCCATGGCGCGCATGCTCACCCACGCGGCCAGCCTGGACGAGCTGGCCCTGGACCAGGTGGAACCCATGCTCACGGGTCTGGATCGCCCGCTGCCCCGCCGGGAGGACGAGCCGCATGACACCTTCACCCAGGCCCAGGCTATGGCCAATGCGCCGGAGCAGGATCGGGGCCACTTCGTCGTTCCCAAGGTGCTGTAGCGGAAGGGAAGCGGCTCCCGGAGGAGCCGCTTCCCTTGGGATCGCCGCTGAGCTCAGAAGCTGTAGCGGACGCCGAACCGGATCGACCGGGGAGCCTGGAAGGCAGTGGGCGCCTTGAAATAGGGATTGGTCTGACCCACATCGAGACCGCTGAAGTTGTACCGCTGATCCAGAGACGTGGCGCTCTGGCTGTTGAGGAGGTTGGTGACGTCGAGCATCAGGCGCACCTGCTGCCTGCCCTTGATCTTGAAGGCATAGCCCAGGTTCATGTCCAGCCGGGTGGTGTCCGGCGTGCGTCCCTCCGATCCCCGGGGGGTGAGGAAGAGTTCGTACCGGGTGTACGGGAAGGGCTGCACCTGATCCGCGAAGCCGAGACGGTTGACCGGGGTGCCCGTGGCATAGGTGAAGGAGGCGCCGAGGCTGAGCCCGAAGTCCCACTCGTAGTAGCCATTCCCCTTGACCTGGTGGGTGCGGTCGCCACTGAGCCGTCCGGCGCTGTTGACGATGAAGTCGGGTTCGTCGAAGGCTGAATTGATGTTCGGATCCAGCTGCCCGGTCCCATCCGCCCCCCCGACGCCCTGGTAGGCACCCTCATAGTTGCCGTCCAGCTTGCTCCAGAGGTACGAGGCCTGCCAGGTGTAGTGGTCCGCAAACTTCTTCTGCATGCTGACCTCCACGCCCTTGTAGTCGCGGACAGCCCGGGGGTACTGCTTGCCGGTCTGGCTGAAGCCCGGATTCATGATGAAGTAGTCGCCGGCGGTGCTGTTCACGTCGAGGGAATCCTCGATGGCGCGCCCGATGTACCGGCGGATGTACTTCGCCCCTAGCACATAGTTGGCGGCCACGGTGGTCTCGACTCCGAGAATGAGCTCATCCGAGTACTGGCCCTTCAGATCCGGATCCACCGGCTCGATGTAGGAACCCACGATGGCGCTGGTGCCGGCGGCGGGGTCCGGAGTCAGGCTGGTGGTGCTGTAGTTGAAGATGGTGGGGTTGCTCTCATCGCTGAAGGAGCGGATGACAAGGTCGAGGGGAACCTGTTCATAGAACCGCGACAGGCTCAAGTAGACCTTGTCCTGTCCCTTTCCGGCCCAGTCCCAGATCAGGCCGAGGCGGGGGGCCCATTGGTCCTTGAGCTCGATCTTCGTGGCGCCGTGCTGGTCCTTGATCTTGGTGGTGTCGAGGCGGACGCCCACGTTGAGCGTGAGGGCCGGAGTGGCGGACCATTTGTCCTGGACGAAGTAGCCGGCGCTCTCATGCTTCGGGGAGGCATTGAAGATGATGCTGGGCGCGTTGTTCACGTCCGACCCGGCGATGGTCCAGTAGTAGTGGGAGTAGATGCCGTTGCCGTAATCCGTGACCTGCTGGCCACCCGAATAGCCCCGGTGGATGGTGGCCTTGTCGGTCTGGAGGTCGAACCCGCCCTTGAGTTCATGAGGTCCCAGGTACCAGGTGAGGGAACCGGCCAGGTTCGTGCGCGAGAAGTCCTTGTCGTCGTAGCGCCCGAACCCGCCGCTGTTCCGCTGCGTGGCATTGTCGACGGTCTGGATGAGGGAGGCCCCGGCGCCCGTGGGCAGGATCGAGTTCTTCTCTTCATGCTGGCTCGCCTGGAGCTGGACGAACCAGGACCGGCCGGTCAGCTCGTAGCGCAGGCTCAGGTCGGTGCCGCCGATCTTGTGCACACCGTCCCAGGTGGTCGCCGGGCCCTGAGGATCCTTCACAGCGCCTGTGACCTTTTCAGGATCGCCGAGGACGGAGGCGATGAGGGTCTGGTTCTCGGCAAGCCGCCAGGTCAGCTTGACGGCATAGAGGTCCCGGGTGGAGTCCGTGGGGGCCTTCAGCCCGAGGTCCGGCCCCGGCACCCGCACCTGGGATTCCTGCGCGTTGGTGCGGCGGTCGTAGGCCGCGAAGAACCAGAGCTTGTCCTTGATGATCGGCCCACCGATGTCGAAGCCGAACTCCGAGGTGCGGTTCTCCAGGAGGAGGGGTTTCAGCCTGAGGTTGGCATCATCCGTGTGCTTGTTCCCGCTCTTGAGAATCCGGCCCTCCGAGTAGGCGAAGACATCCCCCGAGAAAGTGTTGCCCCCGGACTTGGTGATGACGTTGATGATGCCGCCCGTGGCCTTGCCGTATTCCGCTTCATAGCCACCGGTCTTGACCTGGAATTCCTGGATGAATTCCTGGGGGATCCGCTTGCCCTGGGTGCCGAACTCCACGTTGGTGGTGTTGATGCCATCCACCACGAAGTTGTTCTCTGCGCCCGAGGCCCCGTAGACCTTGAACCCCGCGTTGTCCTGGGTGACCCCGGGCGAGAGCAGGGCGATGTTCGCAAAGTCGCGGGTGGTGGGGAGCTTCAGGATGGATTCGCTGGTGAAGTTCGTGCCCACCGTGGTGGCCTTCAGGTCCACCGTGCTGGTCGCGTCAGTCACCTCCACCGTCGCCGTGGCCACGGGATTCATGGTCAGGTCCACCGAGGAGGTGCGGTCCAGGCCGATCTGGAGCTGGGACTTCGCGGTGTTGAGGCCTTCCTTGGTCGCGGTGATGACGCACGGGCCCGGCGGCAGCAGGCCGAACCGATAGGACCCGGTCTCGTCTGTGACGGCGGTGCGCCCGCCCTGCATGCCCGCGCCGCTCAGGACCACCCTTGCCCCGGCCACGGGCCGCCCCTTGGTGTCCAGGACACGCCCCTGCAGGGACCCCGTGGTCTGGGCCGACAGGACGGCCCCGGCAGCGAGGATCAGGGTCAGATAGCGCATGCGACGGCAGGCCATGGCCGCTCCAAATGGAATGGCCACCACCGGATGGCCAGGATCAGAAAGAAAGTGGCTTCATGGTGGGCATTTGAATGTCCATATCAAGTAAAATTTCCGGCGGCCTCATTCGCGATACAAATATCGCCATTTGCGCGGATAGACGTATCTTCTTGATCCAGCATGAGATCAACAGAACCTACTGGCTGGAGCCAGGGGCCGGGAGTTACCAGTCTCCGCCGGAGTCTCCGCCACCGGAATCGCCACCGCCCCAATCCCCGCCACCGGAATCACCCCAGTCGCTGGACCCGGAACTGGACTCGCCCCAATCGCTGGAGGAGCCGTCGGAGGATCCGCCGCCCCAGCCATCGCCATTGTTCTGCCCATCGTGGTGATGACCGCCGCCACCCAGCATGTTGCCGATCATCATGCCCGTGAGCAGACCGCCCATGCCGCCACCGGGCTGGCCGTAGCCGTCCTGCTGCATGGGGACCGAGCCCTGCATCGGCGCGTCCATTCCCAGGCGCCGGCGCGCGGAGGGGGGGAGTTCCTCGTCCTTGAGGGTCTGCACGCCCGCCAGGGCACCGCAGTAGCCGCAGGTCCACTTCACCGCCCGCAGGCCATCCCAGTCCTGCTTCATCTTGTCGCCCGTGGCCCCGCAGGCGGGGCACTTGGGATGGGGACAGGGGAAGGTGTACGCCTCCAGCGGCCCCGTGGGCAGGGCGCGGCGCGAAGCGCCCAGCTGCTCCGCGCGGTCCTTCTTCCCGCGCATGACGAAGAAGAGCACGATGCCGACGATGAGGATGATCCAGAACATGGGGAACCCCCGGGGGCATCCAGAGTACCCGCAATCCGGTCTCCTGCACTTGCTGGCATGATCAGCAGCATGCGCTCCCGCATCCCGCTCCCGGAGGACCGTCCCTGGCGCGTACTGGGCCTCATGTCCGGCACCAGCGCGGACGGCGTGGATGTCGTGGCCGTGGAGGTGGACCCTGCCGGTTTTCCGGACGGGCGGCCCCTCCGCGCCCTGCTCGGCCACCATGCCGCGCCCTACCCCGAGGCCCTGAAGACGGCGGTCCTGGCGGCCGCCTCGAACCGTCTGGATCCCGCGGGACTCTGCGTCCTCCAGCGGCGCCTGGGGGACCATCACGCCCACGCCGCAGCGGAGCTCTGCGCAAGCCTGGGGCTGCAACCCGACCTGGCCTCCCTCCATGGCCAGACCGTCCAGCACCACCCCGCCGAGGGCGCCAGCCTCCAGCTGGCGGATCCCTACGTGCTGGCCGAGGTCCTGGGCTGCCCGGTGGTGTGGGACCTCCGCCGCCGCGACCTGGCGCTGGGCGGCCAGGGCGCACCGCTGGTGCCTCTGCCCGAGCGCTGGCTGCGCGGAGCGGAGCCCTGGCTGGCCCTGAACCTCGGTGGCATCGCGAACCTGGCGTACTGGGATGGTTCCCGCCTGCAGGCCTGGGATACGGGCCCGGGCATGTCGCTCCTGGACCTGGCCGCCCGGCGCTGGCTGGGGCAGGCCTTCGATCCCGGCGGTGCCGCGGCCTCAGGCCAGGTCCACAGCGACCTGCTGGAGCGCTGGATGCAGCACCCCTACTTCCGGCAGGCGCCGCCGAAATCCACGGGCCGGGAGGTGTTCGGCGGGGCTTGGCTCGAAGCGCAGGCGGACCTGCTGGAGGCCCTCCCCCTGCCGGATCGGCTGGCCACCCTGGCGGCCTTCAGCGCCGAGGCCGTGGCCCGCGAGGCCGCCCGCCTCCATCCCCTGGCCCCAGGCACCCATGGCCTGGTGAGCGGTGGCGGGGCCCTGCACCGGCGCCTCCGCGCCGAGCTGGCCGCGCGCCTACCGCTCCCCCTGGTGGACGACACGGCGTTCCCGGTCGGGGCCCGGGAGGCCGTGAGTTGGGCCCTGCTCGGCGCGGCCAGCGCCCTGGGTCTGCCGGGGAACCTCCCTGAGGTGACCGGCGCCGCGCGCCCCGTGGCCCTCGGGAGCTGGGTCTGGCCGTGAGGTGGGCGCGTTGGATCGACCACCTGCCCCTCTGGGTGGCCTGCGGAGCGGCCGCCTCCACGGGCATCTATGAGCCCGGGGAGCTGGCGGTCATGGCCCTGCCCCTGGCGGTGGCGGCCGTGGTGGAGGCTCTCCGCT
>Ga0255338_1002553_pt1 | contig 25866 bp, 21 predicted proteins | sample MeOH1_35cm_T4_19_FD_203715 | JGI IMG/M metagenome (GOLD analysis project Ga0255338, IMG submission 203715) | Sandy soil microbial communities from University of British Columbia, Vancouver, Canada - MeOH1_35cm_T4_195 | ecosystem: Engineered > Artificial ecosystem > Sand microcosm > Unclassified ...
CAGCCCGCCGCGCGCATCGAGGTTCACCCGGTCCGGCATGACCCAGGCGCCCCAGCGGCCGGCCCGCCGGCGGTTGCCCTGCGTCAGCACCGCCGCGCTGCTCACGCGGAGCCGCGCCCCGCGCAGCCCGGTCAATTTCACCCCGCGCATCGCACGCCCCACGCCGCCGGCCAGGGTCGCCCGGCCGGTGGCATCGTAGGCGATGCCCCCCGTCTCGCTCGAGCCGTAGAAACCGTGCAGCCGCCGGCCAAACCGCGCGGCGAAATCCCACGCCACCTCCGGCGGCAGCAGTGCACCCGCGGAGATGCCCAGGCGCAGGCTGTCCAGCGCGAGGTCCGAGGCCGCCAGCGCGCGCCACATCGCGGGCACCCCGGGAAAAACCGTCGGCCGCCAGCGGGCAAAATCCCCCGCAATGGCATGGGGCAGCGGCGCCGACCCGCAGACCAGCGGCACGCCTTGGGCGAGCAGTGGCACGGTCAGGTTTCCCAGGCCGTAGGAATGCCCGAGCGGGATCAGGGCGTAATTCAGGTCGCGCGGTCGGATGCCCATCGTGGCTGTCACCTGCCGCCCGTCGGCGAGCAGTTGGCCGGCGGTGAAGACCAGCGGGCGGGGTCGCCCGGTCGTGCCGGAGGTCACCTTGATGAGGGACACCGCCGGATCGCGATAACGCCGGGCCCGCGCCAGCGCCCTGAGCTTGTTCCCCTCCCACCAGAAACCCGCGCGGATCGATTCCGCGAGCCGCTGCTGCGCCGCGGCCGGCTCGGCCGCATCAAGTGGCACCACCACCGCCCCGGCTTTCAGGAGACCGAGGAATATCTCCAGCCAGTGGATGCCGTTCGCCGCGGCGAAGACCACCGCACGGCCTTGCAGTGCTGCCGGCGCGGACGCATGGGCGGCCAGCCAGGCGTCGGCGCGCGCGTCGAGTTCGCGAAAGGTCACCGCGGCCCCGTCCGCGGCCTGCACGACCGCCCGGTCGCCGACGCACCGGCGCTTGGTTTTTTCCCAGGCTTGGAGCAGGGCGTGGCTCATGGTGATTTGCCAAGCCCGGCCAGGTGCTCGAGTTCAATGACCAGCAGGGCCACGAGCACCATCATCGCCACGGTCGAGCCGAGGGCGCTCACGACGGGTATGGCACTCAGCGCCAGCACCCCGAAGGAGGCGGCGGTGGTCAGCGCCGACAAGCGCACCGACACCGGCGGCGGTTCGCGCCGGTAGGCCGACGTCGCGGAGAAGATCGAGTAGTTGTGCGTCAGGCACACGCCGAGAAAGGCCCCTAGCAGGTGGAACAGGTTGAGCGGATACCCCAGCCAGCCGAACCAGCCGAAGAGGCCGAGGCAGGCGCCGCACGGGATGGCAAAGATCCGCGCCCCGTCGCGCCAGCCATAGGTAAGAAACACGCCGGCCCCGACGATCCCGAGACCCGTCAGGCTGAGCCACAGCGCGGATTGCCGGTAGCGGCCGAACAGCCGGTTGAGCGACTGGAGCTGGCTGGCGCTAACCGTCTGGGTCCCGGCCGGGGGCGCGGTCTCCGGCGCCGCCCGCGCGAGGGTGACGAACCAGTTCAGCGGCCGGCCCGTGTGCAGCAGCAACCCAACCGGCCCGGTGAGCTTCCCCTGCAGCGCCCCGAGCGATTGGTCCAGGTCGGCCTCACTGGCCGAGGCCAGATGGCTGGCGTAGGCCTCGAAGAACGCCGCGAACTCGCCGTCGTCGAACCCCGCCGTGTTCAAGGCGGCCCGCAGTTGCCCGGCAAATTCCGGGTGCTCCCGGCCGAAACGCAGCGCGGCCGCATGCACCTCGCCCGTCGGGACCACCGCGCCCAGACCGATGGCCCGGGTCCGACCGCCGCCGGCCGACTGCAGCCACGTTTCAAACCGGGCCAGCGCGCTGCGGGCCTCCGCCACCGTGGCGCCATAGGTAAGGTACACCGTCCGGTCCGTCTCCTCGCCAAACAAGGCGCTGATGCGCGCGGCCTCCTGCTTGAGTTCCGGCGAGGGAATCTCCAGCTCGCGGATGTCATCCTTCCACTGCAGCCGCAGCAGTCCCGGCAGCGCGACCACCCACGCCACGATGAGCAGCCGCCGGAGGTTGCGCCGCACGCTGGCCGGCACTGCCGTGGTCGCCCGAAATTCGCGCGCCTCGAGGAACGGGTTCCGTACCGTGGAAAAGTAGACCACGGCGCCGGCCAGGGCGCTGATCAGGCCGGCCCCGACAAAGACGCCGAGCTGGCGGATGAAAGGCAGGTCGGAGAACAGCAGCAGGGCAAACCCGGCCACCGTCGTGAGACAGCTCGCGAGCAGCGGCTTGGCCAGGCGTCGGACCTTTTCCCAGTAATCTTCACCCGGTCCCGCGGGCGGCTGCATGAAAAGATAAAACCCGTAGTCGATCGCCACGCCCGTCAGGAGCGAGCCGATCACGAACACCAAAATGTGCAGCCGGTGGAACACCAGCGTGGCGGTCACCCAGGCGCCGAGCAGGGACAGCCCGATGACGGGAATCAAATGCAGCCCGCGGTGCGCGGCCCGGATGAAGGTGAAGGCCACGGCCAGCACCGCCACCAGCGAGAGCGTGTTGAGCCACGTGACCTCGTGCTCGATCCGCGCGCGGCTGGTCGCGGCGTAGCGGTTCACGCCGGTGTAGGCCGCGGTGAAGCCGGGGTATTCCGCCCGCACGAGGGCGGCTGCCCGCTCGATGGCTGCAAAGGCCGGGCCCTGCCCCGCCTCGCTCAGGGGCGAGGCGGCCAGGCGCGCCCAGACGAGTGCGGGGGACGTCGCATTGGCCGCGGCCGGTTGCACCAATTCGAGTCCGCCCTTCAGGCGGTCGACCGCCCCAGGCATGAGCAGCAGCGGATCGGCCGGGATCATCTCCTGAAAAGCCAGCGCCTCGGGCGCGGCCAGAAAACGGTTGAGCGCCGCCACGGTGTCGCGGGCCAGCCAGGCGGAAAATTCGTCCGGCGCGCCCCCCGTCGCGGCATGGGCGGCGGATCGTTCCTGCAACCAGAGGGGAAACAGCAGGGTGAAGCGCTGCGCGAAAAGCTCGCCGCCCACCGCATCCCGGGCGGCCGTGTCCCCCATGACCACAACTTGGTCGAAGGCCGGCTCCCGTCCCAGTGCCGCGGCAAAACTCATCGCCGCGGCGGCCGGGGCCGGCCGGCCGGCGGCCGTCAGCTCAAACAACACCGTCCGTGCCTCCGCCTGGCTCGCCAGCGAGCGGACCAGGGTCAGTTCCGGCGCCCGCTCATCCACGGGCAGCAGGTCGAGGACATCGGTCGAGATCTTGCGCGCATAATCCAGCCGCAGCAGCCAGCCTCCCCCGAGCAGGACGACGGCGGCCAGCAGGCCCCAGCCGAGCAGTTGGCGTTGACGGAACGGCATGCGGGTCAGCGGAAGAAGGTTTTCAGTTCCCCGGCGGTGAACGCCGCCACCGAGCGCGGGGGTTCGATGAGTATGACCACGGCCTGTTTCGCCGTGCGACGGATCTCAATGTGGCGGATCGTGGCGTCGAGGCCCGCCACCGTGATCCGGCCGACGCTGCGGCGCAGCGTGTCGGTGCGCGGCACCAGCTCGAGCGTCCACCCGGCCCCGTCGCGCCGCCCGTAGAGCTCGAAGTCCGGGGCCAGCGCCGCGAGGTCGAAGCGCAGGACATGCCGCAGCGCCTCGTTGGCCGCGGCGGCGCGCGGATCGGCCGGTGGGGCCTTCTCCCCGGCGGCCGCCCGGATGAGGACCCCCTGCTCGTCGAGGATGACCGTCCGCAGGTCCGGGGCCGTGTAGTGCAGGCTCAGGCCGCGGGCGGCGGAAACCCGGACCTCGCCCCGCAGTTCCACCGGCTGCTCCTTGAAGGGAAAATAGCGCTGCTCGCTGAAATCCGCCGTGATGTCCGGGTGACGGGCAAAGGCCGCCACCAAGTCACTCCACTCCGGCGCGGCCGGCGCCAACCGTTGCGCCGGTTCAGGGACCGGCTCCTTCCCGGCCGCGCGACCGGGCGCGACGACCGCGCACAGCAGGGCCAGCAGCAACCCGGCGGCCTGCGCCTGGCGGCGATGCCGCAGCATGGCGGGCCAGCGCCAGAAGAGGAGTTCCAGGATCAGCCGCGTGTGCATCCACACGAGCAGGGAGTTGTCGCGCAGGTAATGAAAATGCGACACGCCCCCCTCGGCACGGGAAAAATACCGCACGGGTGCGGCGCGATTGTGCAACGGCACCCCGGCCCAGCCCAGGCGCACCACCGCCTCCGTGTCGAAGTCATACCGCCGGCCGCCGTGCCGCGGTCCGAGCACCGCCAGCAGCGGTTCGAGGGGATAGACGCGAAAGCCGAAGAGGGGATCGATCGTCGCGGTGCCGAGCAGCTCGAGGTGCACGAGCCCGACGCTGAGTTTCCGGCCGTGCAGCCGCTCGACGGGAATGTTGGCGGGAAACACGGGCCGGCCCAGCACCAAGGCCGCAGGCTCCGCCAATGAGGCGGCCATGAACTCCGCGATGCTGCCGGCCGGGTGCTGGCCGTCGGCATCCATGACCAGGGCGTGGGTGAAGCCACGGGCCCGCGCCGCCTGCCCGCCGGCGAGCACGGCGGCGCCCTTGCCGGCATTGCGAGGCTGGACCAGCACGGTGAGCGCCGGCTCGGTCCGCGCCAGCGCGAGCAAGGGTTGTTCGCTGCCGTCGGTGCTGCCGTCGACCACGACGATCACCGGCTGCCAATGCCGCAGGACCTCGGCCACGACCTCGCGCAGCCGCGGGCCGGTGTTGTAGGTCGGCAGGATGACCAGGTGGGTGGTGGAGACGGTCATGCGGGGAGGGGCGGGTCACCCAGACCCGCGACGGGCCCGGGGGCACGAAACCAATCCTCGATTCTCGCTGTGATTTCAACCGTGGTGGCACCCGGCTCGGGGAAAAGCCGCGGCCCTGCGGTCACCTCCACATGGGCCGGGAAGCGCGGGACCTTCCACCAGATGCAGTCCTTCGTGAGCAGGTCGGAATCCGTGGTGATGCGCACGAGCTGGATCGGCGCCCGCGCGCGCCGGGCGATCAGCACGAAGCCGGGCTTGAACGGCAGCAGGGGCTGGCTGGCCGGGGTGCGGGTGCCCTCGGGAAAGATGACCAGGGTGTGGCCGGCCGCGACCTTCTCGGCCGCCGCGCGCACGAGCTCGTGCCCGCCGTCGCTGCCGAGGTAACCCGCCCGGCGGGCGGCGGCGCCCAGGATCGGGTTGCGCCGGATGGCGGGTTTGAAAATGCACACGGCCCCGGGCAGCTGTGCCAGCAGGCAGGTGATGTCGATCATGCACGGGTGGTTGGCGGCCAGCACCACGCCGCCCAGCGGGCCGGCTTCGAACCCGCGATAGCGCACGTGGACCAGCTGCGTCACCTCGCACCACCAGTGGAAAAACCGCAGGTGCCGGTGGATCAGCCGCTGGAAAACCTGCTCCCGCCGATCCGTCGCCGGCAGGCAGCCGGCCAGCAGGCCGAGCAGGCTCAATTCCAGCCCACCGGCGGCAAAGAGCAGCAGGGTGCCGTAATAGACGGGGAAATAATAGACCGGGCGGAGGGACATGCGCTGGAACGGGGCCGCGGCTCAAGGTGTCGCGGCGGACACCACGGGGTTGAGCGGCAGGAAATTGAACCAGAGGTAGGGATGCCGGCGCACCAGGATTTCCAACTGGGCGAGCACGGCCTGGAAATGCTCCCGCGCGGCGCGGGTGTTGGCGGCGCGGCCCGCCGCCGGGTCAGGGACGAAGACCGGCGAGGCGGTGACGCGCAGCGACCGATCCGCCGCCCCGGGCACGGCGAGGCAGAACACGACCGGCCGGTCGAACAGGATGCCCAGCTGGTAGATGGTGAACGGAAACTGGCGGAGCGCCCCGAGGAAGTGGAAGGGCTCGGTCTTCGCGGTGAATTCCATCCGGTCGCACTGGAGCGCCAGGGAATCGCCGGCCTCGATGGCGGTCTTCAGGTCAAAGATCAGGTGGGCGGGATCATTGACCCAGAGAAACGAGACGTGCCCGGCAAACCGCTCGCCCAGCAGGCGCGTGTCATTGGAATTGCCGACCCGCAGCCGGATGATGGAGACGCGACGGCCGAGCTCGCTCAGCAGGTAGCCCAGCAGGTCGGAGCCGCCAAAGTGAAACGTGCCGAACAGCGCCGGGCGATCCGAGCGCACCAGCGCCTCGAACGCCGCGGCGTTATCCGGCTCAAGGGTGCAGGTGACGCCCGCCCCGCGGCCCGCGCGCAGCTTGAGCATCAGGAATTCCGCAAAGGTGAAAAAATGCCGCCAGACCTCGACCAGCGTGGCGGGCCGGCCCAGGACGACGGAGAGGTAGGCGCGGGAATGCGCCCGCTGCGCCGGCATCGTCGCCACGCCGACCCAGGATCCCGCCATCAGCATGGGCCGGAAAAACCAGCCGGGCCACCAGTGTTCCGCCCAGGACAGGAACCGGGAGCCCCAGCTCGGGCCGGGATTCTGCGTGAGGGTGATCGAACTGCTCATGGCTGGACCCCCGCGACCGATGCAGCGGCCTGATACCACTCGATTTTCCAAGTCCCGCCCGCGCCCAGCCACTGCAGGGCATGGCGGCCCGTCAGGGCCTGGGTGAAGCTTTCCAGCGTCGGGCACGCCTCCTCGGAGACCGGACCCCGGTTGAGGGTGAGGCGTCCCGCCGCCCCGGTCGCGGTGCGGGTCAGACCCAGCGCGAACGCAAAGGAGCGCGAGGACGCCATGCCGTGCTCGAGCATCCAGGTCCCCGCTTCCTCGCCGCCGACGAGGACCACGCGTTCGGCCGGTTCAAGCAGGGCGCTTAACAGGGCCTGCTCCACCAGGCGCGCGCGGCCGGCGTGCGGCCACAGCCGGGCCACGGGCTGCTGCCGGCCGATGAGCACCTGTTGCACGCCGCCGGGATGGATGGACGTCTGGAACAGGAGCGGGCTGGCCGCCGGGAAACTCAGCAAAAAATCCTCGAGGGCCCGGGTCTCGGAATAACTCGACGCGTAGACCAGCGCGTCCTCCGGCCCGAGGGCCAGGTGCTCGAGGGCGGACCCCATGAGCAGCCCGAGGTGGGTCATCCGCCGCACTGCGGTGCGGGGAAATTTCTCGGCCAGCCGGGCGCGGGCGCCGGCCGTGGTCTCGTTCCGCGGCGGCAACTCGACGCGAACCTGATGGAGGTAGCGCTCAATCATGGGTGAGCAGCATCGCGGCGTGGGCGCCGCCGAATGCATTGCTGGTGAGGATGGCCGCGTCGAAGCCCGTGCGGGCAAACGGCTCGAGCGCCACGGTGTCAGTGAAGGTCGGTGCCGCGCTGCCGACCGTGCCGGGGATCCGGCCGCCGCGCAGCGCCGTGAGAGTGATCGCCAGCTCGACCAGGCCGCAACTGCCGAGCGTGTGGCCGAGGCTCCCCTTCCAGCCGGTGAGCGGGGCGCCGGGAAACTGCCGCGCGAGGATCTCGGCCTCGAGCCGGCCCGCGTCCAGCGTGCCGGTGCCATGGCCCTTGAGCCACACCCGCCGGCCCGCCGCGGCCGCAGCGATGGCGGCGGCGCAGGCGGTGAATCCGCGGCCGTCGGGCTGGTTCGCGGTGGCATGGAACATCTCGTTGTGCATCGCGTGCGCCGCCAGCCGGAAAGGGGCGCCGGCCCGCGACAGCACCGCCCAGGCGGCGCCGTCCCCCAGCCCGATGGAGCCGGTCTCGCGCACGGCGAAGGGCGCGGGCATGCCGCCGTTCAGGATCTTCAGGCTGTGAAACCCGCCGGCGACGAACGGGCTGACAAAATCGAAGGAGAACACCAGCACGCGGTCCGCCACCCCGCCGTGCAGCAGCCGGGCGGCGTGCGCGAGGCCCAGATGGGCGGTGACGCAGGCATGGGAGAAGACGTGCACATGTTCGCCCCAGCCAAACTCGCGCTGCAACAACTCGACGCTGGCGTAGGGGGTGCCGTGGGCGAGGTGACGGGTGTCATGGTCGCGCGTGAACGCATACAGGCTGCCGACCCCGAAGTTGCTGCTCGTCACGATCACCGGTTCGCGCGACGTGCCCCAGCGGCCCGCCGGGATGCCGGCGGCCAGCCGGCGCAGGTGCGGCACCCAGCGCGGCGGCTGGGTCTCGTCCATGGGGCCCAGCAGCGCCAGCGGCACGAGGTCGCCGCCGTCGCGCCCGAGCACCGGGGTGAGTTGCAGGGCCCGTACCCCGGCGAGGAGGGCGGTGGCCGTCGCCGCGGCATCACCGAGGGGGGTGAGGCAATCGCATGCCTCGATTCCGGCAGGAAGCTGGTCAGCCGGCGTGTTCATGGGGCCGGGGCATTCAGACGCGGGACGAATGCGTGCGCAGGTAGGCCGCGAGGGAATTGACGCTGCCCATCGCCTGGCGCGATTCCTCGCTGCTGCCGATCTTGACGCCGAATTCCCGCTCGATCGCCAACACGAGCTCGAGGGCGTCCAGCGAATCGAGGCCGAAACGCGACGAGCCAATCAGGGGCTCGTCATTGGGAATGTCATCCGGCACGGCGCCATCGAGCTTGAGCGTGGTGATGATCAGGGATTTCAGCCGGAGCGTAAGGGGGTCGGTCATGGGAATAATCAGACCGGGCGGCGCAGCAGATGGCAAACGTTGCTTCCGCCGAAGCCGCTGCTGTTGTTAAGCACGAGGCGCGGGGCCACCGCGAGCGAGGTGCGGGGCAGGTCGAGGCCGGCGCACGCGGGATCGGGCTCCTCCAGGTGGGCGGCGCCGGGAATGAACCCTTCATCCAGCGCCAGGGTGCAGACCGCAGCCCCCATGGCCCCGGCGAGGGATAGCCCGTGGCCGGTGAGCGCCTTGCTGCTGCTGACCCGCGGATGCGCGCCCGCGTCGGTGAACACGGCCTTGAGGGCGAGCGCCTCGGAACGGTCGCCAGCCGGGGTGGACGTGGCGTGGGCGTGGACGTAATCCACCGCCGTGGGCGCCACGCCGGCATCCGCCAGGGTGCGCGTCATGGCCCGGGTCAGGCCCGCCCCCTCAGGATGCGAGACGGCCACGCTGTAGCCGTCGCCTGCCTGACCCCACCCCACCAGCTCGGCCTGGATGCGCGCGCCGCGCTGCTTCGCCAGCGCCGCGTCCTCCACGACGATGGCGACGGCCCCGCCGGTGCCGACGAACCCGTTGCGGCGGACATCAAAGGGCCGCGAGGCGGTATCGGGATCGGGGTTGAGGGAAAGGGCGCGCAGGCTGGCGAAGGGCAGGATGCTCTCCGTCGTCATGTCCTCGGCCCCCACGATGAGCATCCGCTGCTGCCGGCCGAGCCGGATCTCGTCCATCGCATAGCCGAGCGCATGGCTGGACGACGCGCAGGCGGAGACAAAGCCGCAGACGGAGCCGGAGATGTGGTAGTGGGCGGCGAGGTTGAAATTCAGCGTGCCGGCGATCGACGAGACGACCCCCAGCGGGCTGCCGCGCTCGCCGCGCGTGGCGTGCATGTGCGCGATGAAATGCGCGAGCAGGAACGGCGAACCCGCCGAGGCGCAGAACAGGCCGGTCTCGCCGCCGCCCAGCTGATCCGGTTTCAGCCCCGCCTCCGCCAGGGCCTGCTGCAGCGCGCAGAGGGCGTACACGCTGTGCGGGGACAGGCCGCGCAGCAGCTCGCGGTCGACGGTGAACTGGGCCGGCCACCGCCAGTCGCGCCAGCTCGGCGTGGGGAACGAGAACCCCTTGATCGTGCCCAGGACCTTCACCGCAAGGTCCGGGTTGTCCATGAACACGTAACGCTCAAACCCATGGCGCAGTTCCCGCAGGTTTTGCAGCACCGTGGCCCGGTCATTGCCGATGCTTGTGATGAAACCCAGTCCGGTGATGACAGGGAGCGGAGTCATGAGGAGGTTGACCGGCTCAGACGGCCACGCGGCTCTGCGCCTTGCTGCGGACAAAACGGCGGAGGTCGTCGAGCGTGCGCACCTGGATGATTTCCTCGTTGGCGATGCGGATGGCGAGCAAATCCTCCGTGAAGAACACCACCTCCGCGAGGGCCAGCGAGTCGAAGCCCAGGTCATCCATCAGCCGCGTGTCCCCGGGCAGCTCGTTGAGCGGCCGGGCGGGCGGGCGCGGGACATAGTCGGCGAGGATGGCCATGATCACCTGGTCGAGGTAAGCCACGGTCCCCGACGCAATGAATTGCTGGAACGCGGCCTGCGCCTCCGGCGGCAACGCGCGAAAGGCCTCTTCCTGGTCGGCGGAGGCGGATATGGCGGCATGGGCCGGGGTCAACGGCTCCCTGTGGGGTTGCGGAGGCATCAACGGGAAGTGAACCGCCCGCCGTGCGTTCTGGCAAAACCAATTATACCACCCCCAGTCAGGTCTTCACCCCAGTATACTCGCTGAACAGCCCGAGCGCGGTGTTGCGCTTCACGTCGCCCAGCCCCGCGGTGCGCAGGGCCTCGAGGACCGTCGCCGGCGGCACGCAGGCGTCCATGGTCTGCCAGTAATAGCGCATCATCTCGCGGGCGTCGCGGCTGCGCGTGAAGAGCCCGCTGAGGAACGGATAGACGCGCCCGAAGTAGAGCCGGAAAAAGAAGCCGCTGATGGTGCCCGCCGGCTTGGTGACCTCGAGGATGAGCACCTTGCCGCCGGGCTTGAGCACGCGGGCGTACTCGCGGAACGTCGTCTCGAGGTCGGTCACGTGCCGGAGCGCATAACCCATCGTGAGAAAATCAAAGGAGTTGTCCGGGAACGGCAGCGCCTCGGCGCGGCCCTGCACGAACCGGGCGGGCAGCTTCGTGCGCGCGACGGCCAGCATGCCCTCGCTCGGGTCGAGGCAGGTGATGTTATCCGCGGTGCCCAGGATCTTCGCCGCCTCGACGGCGACGAGGCCCGTGCCGCAGGCCACGTCGAGCACATGGTCGCCGGGCTTCAGGCCGTGCCGTTGCTGCACCCAGCGCCGGTAGCCGGCGCCGCTGCGCAGGAAGCCCCAATCCACGATCCCGTCGTAATGCTTCGCCCCCTTGTCGAACAGGCGGTTGACGAACTCAGGCTTCGCGCTGTCGGTGGCGTAGCGGTCCGTCAGGGTCGGATGGGGATGCACGGCGCCATTCCCGTCCGGCCGCCCGCGGATTGCCAGCCCTGAAATCAACCCGCGCATGGGGTGGAACCCTCCCGTCGGTCCGGCCGAGCTTTCCGGTTGAACCCCGGGCCGCCGGCCATGAACATCGCCCGACTCGCCCCATGAAAATCAGCAAAGCCCTCATCACGGCGGCCAATCCGCGCCAGCGCACCCTGCCCCTGCAGACCCTGGTGGATCGCGACGGCGAGCCCAAGGCCGCCCTGCAGATCATCCTGGCCGAGGCCGCCAGCGCCGGCATCGAGGAATTCGGCGTGGTGGTCTGCCCCGGCGACGAGGCAAACTACGCCGCCGCCTGCGGCCCGTTCCGGCCCCGGGTGCGATTCCTCCCGCAGGCCGAGGCCCGCGGCTACGGCCACGCCATCCTGTGCGGCCGCGAATTCTGCGACCAGGATCCGTTCCTCCACCTCGTTGGCGATCACCTGCAGGTCGCGCAGGGCACCCAGGGTTGCGCCCGGCAGCTGCTCGACGTCGCCGCCGCGGCCAACGCCCCCGTTTCCGCCGTGCAGGCCACGCATGAGAGCCTGCTCACCTCCTACGGCACCGTCGGCGGCAAACTGGTCGGCGGCGACCAGCCGATTTACCAAGTCGAGGCCGTGTTGGAAAAGCCCACGCCCACCCTCGCCGAGCAACAGCTCATCGTGCCCGGCCTCCGGGCCGGCTACTACCTGTGCTTCTTCGGCCTGCACGTCTTTGACGCCGGGATCTTCGAGCTGCTCGCTGCCCAGCGCGCCGCCGCGCCGGACCAGCCGCTCGGACTCTCCCCCGCCCTGCACGCCATGGCGGTCCGGCGCCGCTACCTGGCCCTCGCCATCGCCGGGCGCCGCTACGACATCGGGTCCCGCTACGGCCTGCTCTTCGCCCAGCTCGCCCTCTCGCTCGCAGGTCGCGACCACGACGCCGTGCTGCTCCAGTTGGTGGAAATGTTGGCGCACTCCAGCCACCGCCAGTCATGAGCCGGCGCGTGACCGACATCATCGCGTCGGCCGATCCGGCCGAGCGCGACCTCGCCCTTGAACGCTGGTGCGCCGGGCGCGAGACTGCCGCCCTCCTCGCCGCCGCCGCCGAGCTCGACGACTACCGGCGGGCGGAGCCCAACCTCTATCGCCGGGTCCGCGCGCTTTTCTTCCTGAGCGCCATCCACCGCTATCACCTGCCGGCCCGGACCGACTACCCCCGCCGTGGTCGCGTGCCCTACGCCGGTTACCACTTTCTGCTGGAGCGCCGCTTCGAGGAAGCGATCGCGCTATTCCAGCGGATCCTAGCCGCCGAGGGCCCCAACGAGACCCTCTCCAGTGCCCTCGCCGCGGCCTACTACGCGCTGGGCTTCCAGACCCTAGCCGACCAGGTCCGCCGCACCGTGCGTTCCACCCGCGGCAATGCCTGGATGTTCCGCCTCGGCCACCCGCTCGATCAGCCGCTGCGCGTCCGCCCCGAGCTGCTCGCCCGCGACGGTCCCGACGCGCCCTATCCCCTCCTGCGCGAGCTCACGCCCGTGCGCATGGACCTCACGCACTGCGGCTGGAGCGACATCTTTTTCCTCGGCATGGATTACCCCGAGGGGGCCCGGGTGCTGAACATCTCCGTGGACCTCGGGGTGTACGGGCGCGACGACCGCCCGCGCCCGCCGGTGGAGGCCTGGTTCCGCGTCATTGACGAACCCGTGATCCTGCTGACCAGCGTGGACCTCGGTGCCAGCGCGCGGCTTGAGCACCTCGACGATGTCTTTGATTTCGCCCGCGATTACCTCGGCCTGCTCAAGGCCGCCCTCATCGCCGCCAGCATCGTGCCGCCCGGCATCGAGCGCTCCGGCACCTCGCTGGCCGACCTGCTCGCCCGCATCTTTGGCCTGGGCCGCGGCTTCGAGCTCGTCAGCAACGTCAACCGAATCCCCAAGGGCTCCCGCCTGGCCGTCTCGACCAACCTGCTGGGCGCGCTCATCGGCGCCTGCATGCGCGCCACCGGCCAGATCGCCGGCCTTGCCGGCCCCATGACGGAGGCGGAGCGCCGCATCGTCGCCGCCCGCGCCATCCTCGGCGAGTGGATCGGCGGCTCCGGTGGCGGCTGGCAGGACTCCGGCGGCCTCTGGCCGGGCATCAAGCTGATCGAGGGCGCCGTCGCAACACCCGCGGACCCCGAGCACGGCATCAGTCGCGGGTGCCTGCTGCCCCGCCACACGCTGCTCGGGCCCGACCGCGTCTCCCCCGCCGCCCGCGCCAAGCTGCAGGATTCGCTCGTGCTCGTGCACGGCGGCATGGCGCAGAACGTCGGCCCCATCCTGGAGATGGTCACCGAGAAATATCTCCTGCGCAGCGAGGCCGAGTGGGCCGCGCGCGGCCAGGCGGTCGCCACGCTCGAGGAAATCCTCGGGCTGCTCGCCGCGGGCGACGTGCGCGGCCTCGGCCGCGCCCTCACGGCCAACTTCACCGGCCCGCTCCAGACCATGATCCCCTGGGTCAGCAACCTCTACACCGAGCGGCTCATCGCGCGCACCCGCGAGGCCTTCGGCGACGACTTCTGGGGCTTCTGGATGCTCGGCGGCATGTCCGGTGGCGGCATGGGTTTCATCTTCGCCCCGGAGCGCAAGCGCGAGGCCCAGCCCCGCCTGCTGGAGATCATGCTCACGGCCAAGCGCGAGCTGCAGGACGCCCTGCCCTTCGCCATGGACCCCGTGGTGTATGACTTCACGATCAATGAAAACGGTTCCGTCGGCACGCTCCTGCGCGGCAACGAAGCGCTGCTGCCCCCCGGCTTCTACCAGTCTGTGCTGCCGGCCAGCCTGCGCCGGCCTGACCACCAGCTCACCCCGCGCGAGCGGGGCGACGTCCGGCAGTTCAAGGCCTGCGCCGCGTCCCATCCCGCCTACGCCGGCGTCATGACGGCCCTGCTCGAGCCGGAGGAAAAGGCAAACCTGGTAGCACCCGGCCAAAGCTCGCGCCTGCACCAACTGCTCGCGGAGAACGGCTTTGATGCCGCCCAGCACGAGCAGATCCGGTCCGACCTGCGCGCCGGCCACATCGGCCTCGCGCACAACCGCCTGCCCGTCACGACACGCATCGAAGACGTGGCCCCCGGCGAAATCACCGACATGACGCAGCTCGCCGCGGCGACCCGCGCGGCGGGCGAGGCCGCCCTGCGTCGCGGCGAGGTCGCAATCGTCACCTACGCCGCCGGGGCGGGCAGCCGCTGGACCCAGGGCGCGGGAGTCGTGAAGGGCCTGCACCCGTTTGCCAAGTTCGCCGGCCGCCACCGCAGCTTCATCGAGGTCCATCTGGCCAAGACCCGCCGCACCGGGCGCGCCGGCGGCCTGGCCGTGCCGCACGTCTTCACCACCAGCCATCTCACCCACGCCCCGATCGAGCGAATGCTGCACGGGCTCGCGGGCGGCGGGCTGGACCGCGACGTCTGGCTCTCGCCCGGCCGTTCCATCGGCCTGCGCCTCGTGCCAACCGTCCGCGACCTGCAGTTCGCCTGGGAGGAGACCGCCCAGCAGCGCCTCGACGAGCAGAAGCAGAAGGTGCGCGACAGCCTGCGCGCCGCGCTGACCAACTGGGCCCGCCACGCCGGCGAGGCGGCCGACTACACCGACAACCTGCCCGAGCAGTGCCTGCACCCCGTCGGCCACTGGTTTGAGATCCCCAACCTGCTCAAGAACGGCACGCTCGCCCGGCTTCTCGCCGCGCGCCCGCAGCTGCGCACCCTCATGGTGCACAATGTGGACACCCTCGGCGCCACCGCCGACCCGGCCATGGTCGGCTGGTTCCTGGGCACCGGGGCCACGCTCGGCTGGGAAGTCATCACCCGGCGCATCGAGGACCACGGCGGTGGCCTCGCCCGGGTGAACGGCCGGCTGCGCATTATCGAGGGCCTGGCCCTGCCGCGGGAGGAGGACGAGTTCGCCCTCACCTATTACAACGCCAACACCTGCTGGATCGACATCGACCGCCTGCTGGCGCTCTTCGGCCTGGCCCGCGGTGACCTCGCCGACCCCCGGCGGACCGCCGACGCCGTGCGCCGGCTCGCCGCGCGGGTCCCCACCTACGTCACCCTCAAGGAGGTCAAGAAGCGCTGGGGGCACGGCCAGGAGGACGTGTACACCATCACGCAATTCGAGAAACTCTGGGGCGACATGACCGCGCTGCCCGAGTGCCAGAGCGCCTTCGCCGCGGTGTCCCGCGCCCGCGGCCAGCAGCTCAAGGACCAGGCCCAACTCGACGGCTGGCAGCGCGACGGCTCCGCCGCGGCCATCGCCGCGCTCTGCGATTTCGAGTGACCGCGAGCCGCCCGCCGCCCCGGCCGGATTTGTCATTGCCCGGGCTGGTCGCCCGTCCCTCAATGCCAGCCCATGGCCCTGCGCTTCCGCATCCTGGGCAGCGGTAGCTCCGGCAACGCCGCCCTCCTTTCGTCCGACGACACCCGCGTGCTCGTCGACGCCGGCTTTTCCGCCCGGAAGCTCGGCGAGCTCCTCGCCGAGGCGGGCGAATCGTGGGACCGGATCGACGCCATTTTCCTGACACATGAGCACAGCGACCACGCCGCCGCGCTGACCGGGCTGGCGCGCCATGCCCGGATCCAGGTCTTTGCCAACCGCCCGACCGCCACGGCCGTGCAGGCCGCCCTCAAGCACCGTGTCAACTGGCAGCTGTTCGAGACCGGGGGCACCTTCCGTTTCCGCGACTTCGAGGTGCGCAGCTTCGCCGTGCCGCACGATGCGCAGGACCCCGTCGGCTTCCTCATCGCGCACGGCCACGACGACCTGCTCTCGCCCCGCCGCAGTGTCGCCTGGCTGACCGACCTCGGCCACGCCCCGGCCCATGTCCGGGAGCACATCCGCGGGGCGGACGTCCTCGTCGTCGAGGCCAACCACTGCCCTGACATGCTGCAGGCCGACACCAAGCGCCCCTGGTCCACCAAGCAGCGCATCAGCGGCCGGCACGGGCACCTCTCCAACACGGCCGCCCGGGAGCTGCTCGAGAGCGCCGACCACCCGCGCTGGCGCCACGTTTTCCTCACCCACCTGTCCCGCGACTGCAATTCGCCCGCCGCGGTGGCCGCCGCCTGCGGCCCGGCCCTCGCGGCCCTCAGCTGCGGCTTCTCCGTCGTTGCCCCGGGCGGGGGAACCCCCTTGTTTGAAATCTGACATGCCCACGCCGTCCTACCGCCGCACCAAGATCATCGCCACGCTCGGACCCGCCACCGAAAGCGAGAAGGACCTCACCCGCCTGCTGCACGCCGGGGTCGACGTCGTCCGCCTCAACATGGCCCACGCCAAGCACGACTGGACCCGCGAGGTCATCCGCCGCATCCGCAAGGTCTCGGCGAAGGCCGGCCGCGAAGTCGCCGTCATGATGGATATCAAGGGCCCGGAGATCCGCACCGGCGATCTTGACGTCCCGTACCAGCTGCGGCCGGGCGAGATCTTCGACTTCACCATCAAGCCCGGCGCGGACCGCCAGAACTCCGAGGAAATCCGCTCGGTCGACGTCAACTACCGCAACCTCGTCAACGACATCCACGTCGGCGACACGGTGCTGGTGGACAACGGCCTCATCCGCCTCGAGGTGCGCGAGAAACACGACGCGCACATCCGCTGCTGCGTGCTCACCCCCGGCCTGCTGAGCTCGCGCCGCCACATCAACCTCCCCGGCGTCAAGGTCAACCTCCCCTCCTTCACCGAGAAGGACCGGGCCGACACCCTCGTCGGCATCGCGGAGGGCATCGACTTCGTCGCCCTGTCGTTCGTGCGCGAGGCCGCCGACATCATGCAGCTCCGCAGCTTCCTCAAGGAGCACAAGTCCAAGGCCCGCATCGTCGCCAAGATCGAGGACCAGAGCGCCATCGCCAACCTCGACGAGATCATCCGCGCCACCGACGTGCTGATGGTGGCCCGCGGTGACCTCGGCATCGAGGTGCCCTTCGAGGACCTGCCCATCATCCAGCACCGGGCCACGCGCACCTGCCTCTCCGTCGGCCGCCCCGTCATCATCGCCACCCACATGCTGGAGTCGATGATCAGCTCGCCCATGCCCACCCGCGCCGAGATCACCGACGTCGCCAACGCCGTCTATGAGCAGGCCGACTGCGTCATGCTCTCCGGCGAGACCACCGTCGGCAAATACCCCTTCGAGTGCGTCCGGGTCGTCGATGCCATCGCCCGCCGCGTGGAGGAGGAACTGGCGTCGGACTTCCCCGAGCCGGCCGTCTTCATCGACCCGCGCATGAAGTTCATGCGCTCGGCCGTGGTCATGGCCAACGAGTTTCCCGGCTCGCGCATCGTGATCTTCACCCGCCGCGGCCTGAGCGCCGCCGGCCTCGCCGCGCACCGCCCGGCCCGCGCCCCCATCCTCGCGCTGACGGACAACATCAGCACGGTCCGGCAGCTGCGCATGGTGCGCTCGGTCGAGCCTTATTTCATCGGGGAGTTCGGCGACCCGGAGACCACCCTCACCCACGCGCTCGGCCTGTTGCGCGATGCCGGCCGCATCAAGACCGGCGACAAGCTGGTGATCATCTCCGATGTCCTCGCCTCGGACGGCGAGCGGGTGGACAGCATCCAGATGCGCACGGTCGGCTGAAACCGGGCCGGTGGGCGGCGAAATTGGCTCGTTCGACGCGCCAAAAACGCCATTCGCCCTGTAACCTTTGCCGCGTCGGCGGGTTTGAAGATCGTCCGTGCACCCCACCAGTCTGTTTTTGGATTTTCCACGCCCCATGCTTCGCCCCCTTCTCCTCCTCTGCCTCCTCGCCTGCTGCGCGCGGTCGCCCCTCGGGGCTGTCCCGGGCCTGGAGGTGCGGGCCACCCCGACCCCGCCGGTCATCGACGGGGTGCTGGACGACCCGGTCTGGAAGGAGGCCGCGCATAGCGAGGACTTCCGCCAGGTCTATCCCGGCGAAAATGTCGCCCCCACCGAGCGCACGGAGTTCTGGGTGACCTTCGACGCCGACCACCTCTTTGTCGCCGTCCGCTGCCACGACTCGGCCGGCCTCGCCGGCATCCGCGCCTATTCGATGCAGCGGGACCAGAGCAACGGGTCCGACGACCTCCTGCGGATCGTCTTCGATTCGTTCCACCGGCAGAGTGACGGCTATTACTTCGGGCTCACGGCGGCCGGCGGCAAGCACGACGGCCTCGTGCAGAACAAGGACCAGCCCAATGACCAGTGGGACGGCCTGTGGTTCGGCAAGGTCACCCGCGACACCGGCGGCTGGAGCGCCGAGTTCGCCATCCCCGTGAAATCCATCGCCTTTGACCCCGCCAACGGGACCTGGGGCTTTGACATCGTCCGCCAGATCCGCCGCAAGCAGGAGATCGTCCGCTGGGCCAACCTCATCCGCGCCAAGGGCGTCTTCTCGCTGCCCGACACCGGCGAGCTCCGCGGCATCACCGGCCTGCGGCAGGGCCGGGGGCTGGAGTTCAAGCCCTTCGCCAGCCTCACGACCCGTTCCCATCCGGCGCCCGACGAGAAGAGAACCGAGTTCAAGCCCGGCCTCGACTTCGTGTGGCACGCCACGCCGTCGCTGGCCGCCACGCTGACCATCAACACCGACTTCGCCGACGCCGACGTGGACGAGCGCCAGGTCAACCTCGGGCGGTTCCCGCTCTTCTTCCCCGAGAAGCGCTCCTTTTTCACCCAGGACGCCTCGCTCTTCACGTTCGCCAACGTGCAGCAGGACCCGCTCCCGTTCTTCTCCCGGCGCATCGGCCTCGCCGATGACGGCACCAAGGTGGACCTGCTGGGCGGCGCCAAGCTCACCGGCCGCGCCGGCCCGTGGACCCTCGGCCTGCTCGATGTCCAGATCGACGAGCATGGCGGGGTTGATTCCAAGAACCTCTTCGTCGGCCGGGTCTCGCACCAGGTGCTGGACGAATCCAGCATCGGCCTCGTCGCCACCCACGGCGATCCCCGCGGCAATTTCAACAACTCCCTGCTCGGCGCGGATTTCAACTACCGGAACAGCCATCTGCCCGGCAACAAGACCCTCACCGTCAATGCCGGCCTGCAGGCCACGGATTCCGACCTGGCAGGCGGCACCGGCACCGCCACCACCCTGGCCGTCAATTTCCCCAACGAGCCCCTCGCCCTCAGCGCATTGTTCAGCGCGGTGGACGCAAAATTCGATCCCGCCCTCGGTTTCGTCTCGCGCACCGGCGTCGGCAACATGCACCTGCAGGCCCTCTACAACATCTACCCCAAGGACGGCCTGATCCGGGTGGCCCAGCCCTTCGTCGAATCCGACCACACCACCGACCTCGGCCTGCATTTTCTCGACGGCAATGTCTGGACCGGGGCCTATGCCGAGAACAAGGCCGGCGACTTCACCAACATCTGGGTCGCCTCGCACTACGAGACCTACGACGCCCCGTTCGCCATCCGGCCCGGCATCGTCATTCCCACCGGCCGGCATGCCTGGGACGACTTCCAGGTGGAGGCGGGCACCTCCCGTTCCCGCCCATTTGACACCTACATTCGCTACCGGACGGGCGGTTATCTCACCGGCCACGCGAACATTTATTCCCTGATACAGGGCTGGCGTCCCACCAGCCGGCTCCAGTTCAACCTCAGCGCCGGCTTGCGCGACATCCGGCTGCCGCAGGGCGACTTCAAGGTCCGCACCGGCTCGGCCCGCGTGTCCTTCACCCTCAACCCCGACCTGCAGGTCAGCCTCCTCGGCCAGTACGACAACCTCTCCAAGTCGCTCGGGGTGAATTTCCGCGTCAAATGGATCGTGCGGCCCGGTAACGAATTCTACTTCGTCGTCAACCAGGGCTACGACACGAGCGCCGATGGCTACCGCCCCACCGCGGGCGACGTCTCGCTCAAGGGCACGTGGACGTACCGGTTCTGAGGCTCCGTTGCGACCATTGCGCACTTGGCGCGAGAAATCTCAGTCCTCCACCCGCGCGAACCGCGGCACACGCTGCCCGCCGACCTCGACCGCCGCGTTGAACATGGCCGCCGGCCGCACCCACCGGCCGCGTTCGCCGTAGAGCGCCTGGTAGACGACCACCGGTTCCCCCGTTTCCGAGTGCCGCGCCAACCCGATCACGCGGTAATCCTTCCCCTTGTAGTGGCGGTAGAGCCCGGGCTTCGGGTCGGTCGGCAGCGGCGGCTGATTTTCCATGTCCGCAGCACACCAGCTTGCCCTTGGGTTGCAAACTCCCGCTTGCGGAGTTTGCTGCTGTCCTCTGTCCTCTGATCTCTGTCCTCTGATGTCCTCTCCCATTCCCGTCACCGTCCTCACCGGCTTCCTCGGCGCCGGCAAAACCACCCTGCTCAACCGCATCCTGACGGAGCAGCACGGCAAGAAGATCGCCGTCATCGAGAACGAGTTCGGCGAGGTCGGCGTGGACAACCAGCTCGTCATCCAGAGCGACGAGGAGATCTTCGAGATGAACAACGGCTGCATCTGCTGCACCGTGCGCGGCGACCTGCTCCGCATCCTCGGCCGGCTGATGAAACGCAAGGACCGGCTCGACGCCATCCTCATCGAGACCACCGGCCTGGCCAACCCCGCCCCCGTCGCGCAGACCTTTTTCACCGACCCGGAGATGAAGGAGCAGTTCGCCCTCGATGCGATCGTCACCATCGTCGACGCCAAGCACATCCACCTCCACCTGCACGACTCGCCCGAGGCCCAGAAGCAGGTCGCCTTCGCCGACGTCATTCTCCTCAACAAGACCGACCTCGTCTCCCCCGCCGACCTCGATGCACTGGAGAAGCGCATCCGCTCGATCAACGCTGTCGCCAAGATCCACCGCACGCAGAACGCCGCGCTGCCCATCGCGCAGGTGCTCAATGTCGGCGGCTTCAACCTCGACCGCGCCGTCGAGGTGGACCCGCAGTTCCTTGAGATGGAGTATCCCTTCGAATGGGCCGGGGCCTACGACCTCGCCGCCGGCGACTACGAGCTCGCCATCGGCCACAGCCACGACGGTCACGAGGGCCACGACCATCACCACGAACACGACCATGAGTGCGGCAAGGACTGCGGTCACGACCACAACGAGCTCGATGTGGTGGTCATGCCAGTGAAGAGCCTCGGCGAGAAGGATCTCGCCACCTCGATCAACGCCACGGTCCTCACCTTCTCCGACTGGGAGAAAGTCACGCAGCCCGGGGAGATCATCACCACCGGCGCCCAGCTACACCGCCTCAAGCTCAAGGACGAGCACGGCAAGTTCAGGGTCTCGGTTCCCGCCGCGGGCAAATACCTCCTCTTCACCGGCCACGACGTGCCGACGCACCTGCACGCACCCGACGGCAAGATGCTCCGCTACGTCTGGGACAAGACCTTCCGCCACGAGCACGCCCACGACGAGGAGGTCTCGTCCGTCGGCATCAGCCTGCCCGGTGAGCTCGATGGCAAGAAGCTCAACGACTGGATCTCCAAGCTGCTCGCGGAGAAGGGCGGCGACATTTTCCGCATGAAGGGCGTGCTCGTCGTCAAGGGCACGAAGAAGCGACTCGTCTTCCAGGGCGTGCACATGCTCTTCGACGCAAAATTCGACCGTGAATGGAAGGCCGACGAGAACCGCAGCAACACCCTGATCTTCATCGGCAAGAAGCTCGACCGCGCCGCGCTGACCGAGGGTTTCAAGGCCTGCTTCGCGGGGTCGTAAAGCAGAGACGGTTGCGGACTGGCCCTACCCCAGCTTTTTAACGGTCGCCACCAGGGCCGCCGCCAGCTCCTGCACCGATTTGCGCGTGCGGGCGTCCTTCAATTTTCCGTCGGCCTCGAATGCCTCCTGGGCCTTCGGCAGCATCGTGTTGCCGGGAACCACGTGACAACCGAGATGCAGCAACAACTGCTGCGCGAGCTTCAGCGAGCGGATGCCGCCGAGGGCGCCCGGCGAGGCCGAGACAACCGCGGCCACCTTGCCTGTCAGCGGATTCTCCTCCGCCCGCGTGCACCAATCGAGGGTGTTCTTCAGCAGCGGGGTGATCATCGAATTGTATTCCGGCGAGGCAACCAGCAGGCCGGCATGGCCCTTGATGAGGTCGATGAGCTTGACGGCGTTGGCGGGCAGGCCGGACGCATCCTCCAGGTCCCCGTCGTAGAGGGGCAGCGGGTAGCCCTTGAGGCTGATCAGCGTCACCTCGCCGCCCGCGGCGCGCACGGCCTCCACTGTCGCGACCAGCAGCTTCTGGTTGAGCGATTCCTTCCGGGCGCTGCCGCAGAATGCGAGAATCCTGATGGGTTGGGCCATGCTCCCTAGACAGCAGCAAGGGCGCCTGGTCGCAAGCTTCCGCTCCGCGATGCGACGCTATGCCGGCATTTCCTTCTTTGCGTTGACGCCACTTTGCGCGAACTTCCCCTCATGATTTTCGCCAAGCACTGGGCCGCCACCCTCGACGACTATGCCATCGACCTCGCGTGGTCGCCGGATGGCACCGTCCTCGCGGCCGCTTCGGCCGCCGGGGGAATCACCCTCTGCGACGCCGTGACCGGCGCCGTGAGACACACCCTGGCCGGCCACGCCGATGGTGCCAACTGCCTTGAGTGGTCACCGGATGGTGCACTCCTCGCCACCGGCGGTCAGGATGGCTTCGTCAAGTTTTGGGACACCGCGACCGGGCAACAGGCCGCGGAGGTGAAACTCGGCGCGGCTTGGGTCGAGCATCTGGCATGGAGACCAGTAGGCAGCAGTCAGCTCTTGTTCGCCGCGGCCGGAAGAAAACTCGTTGCCCTGAAATCCGACGGCACCATCGCCCATCAATTTCCCGACGCCCCGAAAACCGTCTCGGCGCTGGCGTGGAAGCCCGATGGCTCCGCCTGCGCCTCCGCCTGCTTCGGCCACGTGGTGGTGTGGGACGCGACGACCTTCGCGGCGCAAAAGGAATTTCCCTACGGCAACGCGATCTACGCCCTCGTGTGGTCGCCGGACAACCGCTGGCTGGTGGCGGGCTGCCACGACAATGCCGTGCATCTCTGGGTGCCCGCCGAAGAACTCGAGCTGCACATGAGCGGCTACGAGACGCGGCTCAAGGAACTCTCGTTCAGCCCGGACTCCAAGTGGCTCGCCACCGGCGGCGGCCGCGACGCCTGCGTGTGGGATTGCACCGGGGCCGGCCCCGAGGGCCGCGAGCCCCTGCTCCTGCCGCACAATGCCCGCGTGTGCGCCCTGGCCTTCCAGCACACGCACGGCCTGCTCGCCGCGGGCTCGGCCAACGGCGAATTCACCCTCTGGTCCCCCTCGCGCAAGAACCCGCTGGTCGCCGAGGTCACCATGCCCTCCGCCGCCACCAAGTTTGCCTGGCGCGGCGACGACACCCTCCTCGCCGTCGGCACGGAGAAGGGTCAGATTTTCGTCTTTAAAACCGCCTGAACCCGGCGGGTTACGCCGGCCCCCCGAATCATGGGTTGACCGGAGGCGGGCCGACCGTGAGTTTCCCGGCCACACCATGCCGAGTGACGCCTCCCACGCCGCCCCACCCGCGCCCGGCCCGTCGGTTTTCCTGAGTTATGCCTCGGCCGACCGCGCCGCCGCCCGCGCGTTGCGCGAAACCCTGGCGGCCGCCGGCCTCGACGTGTGGCTCGACGAGGAGGAACTCGCCGGCGGCGAGGCCTGGGATGCGAAGATCCGGAACCAGATCCGCACCTGCACCTATTTCATGCCGATCATCTCCGCCACCACGGAGACCCGGCGCGAGGGCTACTTCCGCCGCGAATGGCGGCTGGCCGTCGAGCGCACGCTCGACCTGGCCGACGACGTGATGTTCCTGGTGCCGGTCGTGATCGACGACACGCGGGACCACGGCGCCCGCGTGCCCGAGAAGTTTTTTACCGTGCAATGGCTCCGCGCCCCCGGCGGCGCCCCCACGCCCGAGCTGCGCGCGCTGGCCGGCCGGCTCGCTGCCGGCGACGCCCGGGCGCACCCCCCTGCACCGGCCGACGAACCGACGCCGCGCTCTGGCCGCAAGCGCCGCTGGGCCGCCGCGTCCGCGCCCCCGCCCTTCCCCCACTTTCCCCCCTATCCCGAGCCCGGCCACCACTTTCGCTTCCTCTACAATATCGTCCTGTGGGCCGGGCACATGATCCACGCCCTTTGGCTGCGCCTGCCCCGCACGGTCCAGGTTGTCGCCTCGGTCGTGATCCTCTTCAACATCATCTCCTGGGCCTTCCGTGAGACCCGGTCGGACCGGACCGACAAGCTGATCCCGGCCGAGGAGATCGCCAAAGGCCTGGCCGCCGCCAAACCACCCGGCAAACCGGACGGCCCGGCCGCGGATGCCATCAAGAACCTGGTTGGCGCTGCCGCCCACGCCTTCCAGGCCGGCAAGCCGCTCGCGGTGGTCAATTTCGGCGGGGAGGACGAGGCGGCCGCCAAATACGCGGAAAGCGTGTTCAACGAGACCTTCAAGCTCCTGTCGCAACCCGGCGGCCAGGTCAGTTTCAGCCCGATCCCGCTGGAGGCGGATGATGATGACGATGACATCCTCGCCCGCGGCACCAACCTCGAGAGCCAGTATGTGCTGTCGGCCTTTGCCCGGCGTCCTGCGCCCGGCGAACCACTGCTGCTCATGGTCAAGCTCCACCAGGTGAAGCTGCGCACCGTGCTCTGGTCGGAATCCTATGATGCGGCCAAGGTCGAGGCGGCCACCGCCGCCAAGCAGATTGCGGAGGCCGTGCGCTCGCGCATCGTGCCGGCCCCGCCGGTCCCACCCGCCACCAACCCCTAGGCGGTTTAATTTGTCCCGGATCGCTTGCGCGCCGCCGTGATCTGGCGGTTCTGAGCCTCGACCCTGCTCGTGATTCCGCCTAACCATCCTGCATGGCCAGCGCCCGGCTCTTCACCGCCCTCGTCCCGCCGGACCCGGTCCGCGCCGAAATGGCGGGGCTGGCGGCGGCGCTAACCGGCGTGCGCTGGACCCCGGTTGATAACATCCACCTGACGCTGCGGTTCATCGGCCCAACCGAGGATCCCGCGATGGAGCGTTTCGCGGAGGCGCTGGCCCGGGTGCGGGTCGAGCCCTTCCTCCTGCCCGTGGGCGGAGTCGGCCTGTTTCCCTCCCGCGGCCCGGCCAAGGTGTTGTGGGCCGGCGTGGGCCATGGTCACACCCGGCTCTACCAGCTCCGCAAGCAGGTGGATGAGGCGCTGCTGAGCGTGGACCCGGGGCTTGCCCTGCCGGGATTTCATCCCCACTTCACGATCGGGCGGCTGGATGAAACGCACGAGGCCAAGGCGGTCGCCCATTTCATCGAGCGACACCAGCAGTGGGAGGGGCCGCCGTTCCAGGTCGGGGAATTTCACCTGATGGCCAGCGAGCTGGCTCCCGGCCGGCCGCCCTCCTACCGGGTGGTGCGGACCTTTCCACTCAAGCGGTAGCATAACGTCACAAACAATGGGCGTGCGCGCAGCGCGGCGACCGGCATGATCCGCCGGCATGCCGCCGCGTCCGTCGCTGCTGGAAATCTTCCTCGTCGCCCTGCGCCTGGGGTGCACGTCGTTTGGCGGACCGGTCGCGCACCTGGCGTTTTTCCGGCAGGAATACGTGGTGAAGCGCCGCTGGCTCGACGAGGCGCACTACGCCGACCTCGTCGCGCTGTGCCAGTTCCTGCCCGGCCCGGCGAGCAGCCAGACCGGTTTCGGCGTCGGCTACCTGCAGCGCGGGCTGGCGGGCGGGCTCGCGGCCTGGCTGGGCTTCACGCTGCCGTCCGCCCTGCTGATGATCGGCTTCGCGTACGGGGTCGCTTCGCTGGGCGATCTTGCCGCCGCCGGCTGGCTCAAGGGCCTGAAGGCCGCCGCCGTGGCGGTGGTCGCGCAGGCGGTCCTGGGCATGTGGCGCAACCTGTGTCCCGACCTGCC
>Ga0255338_1002554_pt1 | contig 25850 bp, 29 predicted proteins | sample MeOH1_35cm_T4_19_FD_203715 | JGI IMG/M metagenome (GOLD analysis project Ga0255338, IMG submission 203715) | Sandy soil microbial communities from University of British Columbia, Vancouver, Canada - MeOH1_35cm_T4_195 | ecosystem: Engineered > Artificial ecosystem > Sand microcosm > Unclassified ...
CCTTAAAGAGAACAAGTCCAAGACCAAGCCGCCCGCCCGCTATACTGAGGCAACCTTATTGACGGCAATGGAGAATCCGGGTAAATTTATCGCAGACGAGGAACTGCGTGAGACCATGAAAGGGAGCGGCCTGGGTACTCCGGCCACCCGCGCTGATATTATTGAAAAACTGCTGCACACCAACTACATCGAACGCCAGGGCAAGGAGTTAGCGCCGACCTCAAAGGGGATCCAATTGATTAACCTGGTCTCCCCCGAGCTGAGAAGCCCCGAACTAACTGCTCAATGGGAACAAAACCTAAGTGAGATTGCTAAAGGCAAGGCGGATAAGACCAGCTTTATGGCTGGAATCCGGCGCAACACGTCTGATTTGGTCCACGGCATTGAAGCAGATACCGCCACTTACAAGGCTGACAACATCACCAAAAGCAAATGCCCAATGTGTGGAAAATACATGCTGCTGGTCAATGGCAAACGCGGTAAGACCTTGGTATGCCAGGACCGGGTCTGCGGTTTCCGCCAGCCTGAAAAACAAGATTCCATTGGCTTTACCAGCTCCAAAAAGGCCAGCCGGATGAATCAGCAACTGATTGAGCAGTATGGCAGCGCAGGGGAGATCGGCAACAACTTGGGAGAACTGCTTAAGGCTGCACTGGCCAAGGAAGAAAAACCCAAAACAAAAACCTCTTCCGAAGGGAAGAGGAAAGAGACTGAGTAAATTGTACTGTAAACTAATGAGCACCGCCACTGCCTGGCTGACCTTTTAAGCGCGGTGGATCCCTACGGGTCAGGTTCTTGAATACGTCACTACGGCCCTGCAGTTCCAACTGGATACGCAGATTACATTTCTCACAGATGTAGGTCAACTCCGGATGTGCGGCAAACCGTTTGAAGTCTTTCTGAGCCTTGGTGACATTGCTTGAAGCCCCGCATACTTTGCAAATGACCTGCATTCACAGTCACCTCCGTATGTTCCGTACGGTCATACCTTCTAACTTCAATGTACCTCACAAGGAGGTAATTAGCCAGCATTTTCTGGCGAAAAGTGTATTCTGGCCTGTCAATAGTGTAAAATATTCTGCAAGTGGTTACATTTTCTGTTGCTTTAATATACGAGGGGTAATACTATTTTTGCCAGTGTTTTGTTAAGGGGGTAAAACTTGCAAGCGATGAGCAAAATCGAGCTGATTGCCACTGCAGCTTTTGGTTTGGAAGCTGTAGTGGCCAGGGAAGTTAAAGGCTTAGGCTATGAGAATATTAGTGTCGAAAACGGCAAGGTCCTGTTTGAGGCTGATCTCGCGGCAATCTGCCGTACCAACTTGTGGCTGCGCAGCGCTGACCGGGTACTGATCAAAATGGGCCAGTTCAAAGCAACGACTTTCGAGGAGCTCTTCCAGGGAACGAAGGCACTTGACTGGACCGAATGGTTGCCGGAAAACGCAACCTTTCCGGTAGAGGGGAAGTCAATTGACTCCAAGTTATTCAGCGTACCAGACTGCCAGGCCATTGTTAAGAAGGCTGTAGTTGAAAAGATGAAAACAGCCTATAAACGCTCCTGGTTTGATGAAGATGGACCTAAGTACACGATTGAAGTGGCCCTGTTAAAGGACGTTGCTACTTTGACCATTGACACCAGTGGACCTGGCCTGCATAAGCGAGGATACCGCAAACTTGTCGGACAAGCACCGTTAAAGGAGACCTTGGCTGCAGCCCTGGTGGATCTCAGCCGCTGGCCCTCTGACCGGGTGTTGATCGATCCTTTCTGCGGCACCGGGACTATCCCGATTGAAGCGGCCTTAATCGGCTTAAATATTGCCCCAGGCTTAAACCGCCAGTTTGCTTCCTCTGACTGGCCCAATATCCCACATAACACCTGGAAACAGGCTGGAGTGGAAGCGAGAAGCCTGATCAAGCATGACCTGCAGCTCAAGATTATCGGAACGGACATCGATGATAAAGTGCTCAGCCTGGCCAGGTATCATGCTCAGGAGGCAGGGGTAGAGCCGCACATTCATTTCCAAAGGCTGCCGGTAAGTGAGACTCGTTCAAGTTCCAGTTATGGTTGGGTCATTTGCAATCCACCTTACGGAGAAAGGCTTGGTGAACTGCAGGAGGTTGAAAAGCTCTACCGGGAAATGCGCCTGGTATTTAACGGCCTTGACACCTGGTCTTTCTATGTACTTACTTCCCATCCGGAGTTCGAGCGGATTTTCGGGCGCAGATCAGATAAAAAACGCAAATTGTTTAACGGGCGAATACAGTGTAATTACTTTCAGTTTTTCGGTCCTAAGCCTCCTAGGGCGAAAGAGTCTTGAACTTGTTCGAGTATCCAGCGCCATTGGAAAATCAAAGTGGAACAATGCAAACATTCCCAGTGTAATTCAAAAATTATAGTACAAACTAAGAGCAAGGGAATTCGGCCGAATCTTTCAAAACTAAGTTGTTTAGATTAAAAGGAGGAACTAACTATGCCTAACAACAATCAGCCTGCAGTTCCTGGTGCCGAAAATGCTCTAGACCGTTTCAAATATGAAATCGCCAGTGAATTTGGTGTTACCCTCGGCGGAGACCGCACCAGCCGTGAAAACGGTCGCGTAGGCGGGGAAATGACCAAGCGGATGATCCAATTAGCTGAACGCCAGCTTGGCGGAGGACGCATCTAACATCTGAACCAGGTTTATATCACAGCCGCACCCTACCTGGTGCGGCTTGTTCATTATTTTTGTTTATTTAATAAGACAGGAGATACATTGGCCAAACCAGAAAAGTCGGAAATTATGATGTTTCAAAGCCGGAAAGGTGAGAGAGAGAGCGCCAAACTGTCATCTCCTTACTCTTTTCTTAGGAACTTTTGCGGTTGTCCTTAATCCGGGGTATATTTACAATAAAAGTACAGCCCTGGCCGGGTGAGCTTAAAACCTGAATACTTCCTTCATGACTCTTAACTATCCATTCCGCAATCGACAAGCCTAGCCCACTGCCATCCTCGTCACGCGACCTGGCTTTGTCAACTCGGTAGAAGCGTTCAAAAATCTTATCTGTATGCTCGGGCTCTACTCCCTCGCCAGTGTCCCAAACACTGATTTGGATTAAATTGTTCACATCGCGCAGCCTGACCCCTATTTGACCGCCGCCAGGGGTGTGCTTCAAAGCATTATCAACCAAAATTATTACAACCTGCTTTAGGCGATTTTCATCGCCGTACAGCATTATTTCTGCATCAAGCGAGGCCTCCAGCTTAATCTGTTTTGATTCCGCCAAGGGCTTAAAAGGATTTACAGCTTCCAGGAGAGCGGTGTGCAGGGGAAAAACCTTCATATCCATTAATTGCTGATCAGAATCAGCCCGGGCCAGGAAAAGCAGGTCATCCACCAGCTTGGTCAGCCTTTTTGTTTCCAGTTGGATATTCTCCAACCAATGAGCCTGACTGCCAACTGTTTCCTCCTCATTACCCCTAACCAGTTCGACATTGGTTTGTATAACTGCAAGGGGGGTTCGCAATTCGTGAGAAGCATCAGCAACAAAATCCTTTTGCCTTTGCCAAGAACTCTGAATCGGCTGCATCGCCTTGTTCGCAATAAAAAGACTTGCATAAAAAGCTAACGCCAGAGTGACGACCCCGATTACAGCTAGAGTGATTAGCAGAAAGCCAAGAAAGTCACGTTCCCGTTCAACGTTGACAAATACTAACATAAAGTTATTATTCTGCTTCACCTTTAGATAAGTGTAGGATTCTTCCAACCAGGATATTTCCCCGCGTGAATGAGACTTGCGCAAGACATCCTGGACTAAAGAACCAAGTTGATCAGGCTTAAGTGAAATATCTGAAGATACATCCACAACAGTTCCAGCCGTGTCCGTTTTAACCACAAAGTAATTAACCCTATTCCTGTCATGATCCGGCACTTGCACAGACCCGGAGCCGGCGTTAGTCGCTATCATCTGCATCAGCTTATCCGACTGCGCGAACAACTGCATCTGCACCACAAAATAGGTGCCGATAGTGAACAGCAGAAAAAGCAAGGCCATGATAATAACATTAATAAGAGTTAGCTTAAGTCTTAACTTGTGAAACATTGCTGTCCTCCCTGATTAAATAGCCGATTCCACGCACAGTTTTGATGCGCACACTTGTATATTGGATCTTTTTGCGCAGGTAATGGATATAGGTCTCGACGTTGTTAATCTCTACCTCAGATTCCAAACCCCAAACCCGGTTTAGAATCTGTTCCTTGGTTATTACTTGTCCGAGGTTGCGTAAGAAAAGTTCCAAAAGCTGAGTTTCCTTTAGGGTCAACCTGATAGTTTCATGTCCGCTCACCACTTCACAGGAAAGGGGATCTAGAATTAAGCCCGCACAGCTTAATTTTTCGCCCTGAAGCTTGTTTCCTTGTCTGCGAACCAGTGCTCTGATCCTGGCAAGAAACTCATCTGTAGCAAAGGGCTTCACCAGATAGTCATCAGCCCCTGCATCCAACCCCTGAACCTTATCCTGAACTGAATCCATAGCAGTAAGCAGCAAGACAGGTACTTCGATTCCCTGCTTGCGCAATTCCTTCAGAACAGCCACGCCCTCTTTACAAGGAAGCATTCTATCTAATATTATCAAATCATACACCCCGGTTTCGGCCATCGCCTGACCCGTTTCGCCATCGAACGCGGTGTCCACCCCGAAGGAGTGCTTCCTTAGAATATAGCTTAGTGCTTCCGACAATCTCTTTTCATCTTCAACCAATAAAAGACGCATAGAATCACCTCATAAGATTATTGTATATTATTTTCCTTTAAATCCTCTTTAAATTTTAAGGAAACTTTAAGGTTCGAAGCTTATACTGAGGTCAGGAAACGCAAAGGAGGGTCCAAGAATGGGTTTTTTCGGTAAGATCAAAAAGAGATGGTACGTAGTTCTGATTGTTGTTTTAATCCTCGCAATAGGAGGAGCAGTAGGTTCCCGGGTTTTTCACCGTCAGAAGGTCAGCTCCGCAAGGCTAGCTCAGGCCCAAGTGCAAACTGTAATGCAAGTTGGCCAGGATTTACTATATCTTGAAAACTTTGATACTCTTAAGGTTACACCAAAGCAGGCGAAAGATATTCTCCCACTTATGGATAAGCTGCGCACTGCTGATTCAGCCGTCCAATCCGACTTTGCCAAGCAGATATACGGTACTCTAAGCCCCTCGCAGTACGCAGGATTATTAAGTAAAAAGGAACCAGATCAGAAGGGCGGCCTTGGAAGAGGCAACCGTGGAAAGAGTTTCCGCGAGGAAAAGAATTTACGCGGACGTGATCAAGAAAATCTCGAAGAAGGCACCGGGTTCGCAGGCAGGAATAACTCCCTGCAAGACGCACTGCCAAATATAGTGACAAAGATGCTGCAAGACCGCAGTCAGGAAAAGACTAACATCGCAACTCCCTAGCTCGTGGGGCAAGCTAAAATTCGATAGGAGGTTGCCTATGAAGCCATTGCGTGTCATGGTATTTTCCGCTGCCTTTGGCGCAGGTCACTTCCAGGCCGCGGAAGCTATTGTGGAGGCTGTAAAGGAAAAACGTCCAGATGCTGAAATAGTCCATTTGGATTTTATGGAATTCCTTAATAAACCTGTCAATCGGGCAATTAAGAATGTATATTTGGGCTTGATTAAACACGCTCCAGGTCTGTGGGGTAAATTTTATTACAAGACAGCGAAAATCTCCCCATCATCAACAGTCTATCAGATTCTTCATCACCTGGGTAAAGGCAAGTTTCTTAAGTTCATCGAGAAGAAATCTCCAGATATAATTGTATGCACTTACCCAACCATTGCCTGCGTCTTAGGTGAACTTAGGCAGCGAAAACTTCTCCAGGTACCGGTTGTCACTGCAATCACTGATTTCGCCGCACACAGCCATTGGATTCATCAAGGGGTTGACCTTTACGCGGTTGCTTCAACGAAAACGTTAGACAGCCTGGTAGCAGCCGGCATAAAAGAGGATCGGGTGAGAGTCACTGGAATTCCGGTCAGTCTAACATTTGAGGGTGACTTGGACCGCCAGAGGATAGCCCTGAAGCTGGGACTAAACCCAACCCAACGTGTCTGCCTGATTATGGGAGGGGCCTTTGGGGCCTTGGCTGGGGTCAAGAAGATCTGCGAAATGCTCTCCGTCAGCCTGTTGCCGATTCAGACCGTTGTAGTGTGCGGCAAGGACAGAAAGCTCTTTGCTTCTCTCGAAGAGGTCGCTCTACAGTCCCGCAATCCCGTTATTCGGCTTGGCTTTGTCACGAATGTGGAAGAGCTCATGACTGTTGCGGATTTTGTGGTTACAAAGGCAGGCGGCTTAACGGTCTCTGAGGCCCTGACAAAAAACGTGCCGCTGTTTATCTATAAACCGATCCCGGGGCAGGAAGAGGAAAACGCCCACTACCTGGAAGAGGTCGAGGCAGGGCGAATAGCCTGCAGCGAGAGTGAACTGTTGGCCCAGCTGAAAATTGCACTTGAAAATCCCGCAGAGCTTGAAAAAATGCGGCAGGCACAGGCCTTGGTAGCTCCCAAGTCTCCCGCTGCAAGAACGGTCGAGTTCATGCTGCATCTGCATGATACAAATCAAAAGCTTTTGGCAGGATAATTCCTCGGCTTTAAATTTGGTTTTGCTGCAATATACTATTAGGTCGGGGTGAATTTTTTGAGCAAAAGAAACATGTTCACCAAGGGTATGATGCTCTTGCTTATCCCCTTGGTGAATCTTCTATACACTCCCTTGAACCACGATAACGGTCGGGTTCATTCTTTTGTTACCTCATTTGATAAACTTATACCGTTTAGTCGATATTTTGTTATTCCGTATATTGGTTGGTATGTGTTGATTTTCGCGACCATGCTTTGGATCTTATTTAAGAACACCAAACTTTACTTCACAAGTCTAACTGCCATCGTCATCGGACTGCTGATTAGTTTTGGCGTTTATTCAGTGTTCCAGACCACGGTGCCACGCCCGGTTGTATCCGGTCAGGATTTCCTTTCGCGCCTGATTAGGGGTGTGTATGCCCTGGACAATCCTTATAATGCTTTTCCCAGTATTCATGTAATGACCAGCAGTATTCTCTGGTTAGTAAGCAGTCGTGCACGCTCTTATTCGAAGAAAATTACACTTCTGATTAAGGTATTAGTTATAATCATAATCAGCTCAACCCTGTTTCTAAAACAGCACACCCTGCTGGACGTTGCAGGTGGAATTGTACTCGGAGGTTTAGTTTTTAGCGCAGTGGAGAAATTCTCCCCAATCTATCTCAACCGACCAGCGGTAAAAGGGAGCAGGTTCTACCAACCGGTTTCTGAAATCACCCAGCTGCTGGCTAAAGAGAGGCAATCCGGGTTCATCCCGGAACTCTCCAATCGAAGTTAAAACTGGAAATGCACCTTAAACTGCATTATCGCGGACAGACAAAAACACCTATAGCACAGGTGTTTTTATTTCATAAGGTATTTTCTACTTAACGCTCAGTTTTATCGATGTAGGGGGTCCATCAATTGGGTCTATCTCCAAATTCAGTTTCCCAGCCTTTTTGGGTATTTCAAAGCGAAGTTGGCCGCTCAGACTACGATTTTCTCCCACTTTTCCACTTAGCTGTTTCTCTACGTCAGTTTCTACAAGTGGACTGACCGCCTCTTGATCCTGGTTTGTCAACCTGAACATAATCAACGGGTTGATCGCCACATTTTGACTTCCCGAATTACTGATAACCATATCAATGATCAAATAGATGTTAGCGGTGGCAGGATCCTTATCCTTGTTAAGCGGAACCAGCGCTGCTCCGTTCAAGGAGTAGTTAACTGCGCCAAAACTTACAGATGTTCCAGAGTCGATGCCTACAGTTAATGGAGGTTCCGGAGCTTTTGGGGCTGGTTGCTGAGCCGGAGCTGGTTCAGGTGCCTTTGGAGCTGGCTCCGGTTGGGACTGTGGTGCCGGTGCAGACGGTTCACTTTTTGGGGGTGGAGGAGGTTGAACCTTTTCTGGTTGAACAGGCTTTTGGCTAACCGTGGCCGGGGTTTCCTGGCTAGGTACAACTTGCACCCTTTGATTTTGTACCGTTTTCACTGGTATGGAGACTAAAGAAAATGCTAGAAAGGCAAATAACATAAACAGAACTACGATATTCTTCAAAAGCTTCGCCACCTTGAAATAATTTGCCAATTAATTCGATAATAACAACAGAGCTGGGTTGAGTCAATTAAATCTTATGGTGAGCTTGGCTAAATATGATCGTGCACGATAAAAAAACTTGCTATTTAAGTTAATCACTTAGAGTTAACAGTAAATTAACACGTAGTTTTGACAATCGAAGAAAATGTATGTAGGATAGGAGAGTGAAAGGAGGTCGCGATGAAGCACAATAGCTATTTTGATGGTAAGGTCCAAAGCTTGGAGGTAAACACCGAAAACGGCGCAGCAACCATAGGGGTTATTACGCCCGGAAAATACACCTTCAATACTAATACTGAGGAAAGAATGATCGTCACTTCCGGGGTTCTCAACGTAAAACTCCCAGGAGAGAACTGGAAGAAGTTCAGTCTGAACGAGGAATTCATCATCACGGAAAGGTCATCCTTTGAAGTTGAAGCTAGTGAAGATGCGTCCTATATCTGCTATTACAAGTAATCAAGCATTGCCAAAAACCCCCCTGACAAATTTCAGAGGGGTTTTTCTGATCTAGTATTTCACTGAGACCTGGCTGACTGCGGAATTACCAGCCGCATCATAAGCGACAGCCTTTAGAATGTGATAACTATAGGTTCTCTTGCCTTTGTAATAGGCACTATAAGGTTAAAGAGTTTGTAATAACCTACTTTTAGACATGCTATAATTAAGCTCAGACTAATGCTTCATTCTGACATGGACAGGAAGCTAAAACAGGGGTGGACGAGTTGGACAAAACAGGTATTAAACCAAACGAGAAAAGAGGCAGGGAAGACTGCCTTACTGTTAGTGAAAACACTGAGCTGCTGCAATTTCTGCTCGCCCAAATGCCGGCACAGAGCCGCAACAACATTAAATCTCTCCTAGCGCATGGGCAGATTTCGGTGGACAACCTGATGATAACGCAATTCAATCATCCCTTAACTCCAGGACAAAAGGTGACAATAAATTGGGGTAAGATACAAGAGGGGAGCGGACCCCAAGGGCTAAGAATTCTGTTTGAAGACCCGCATCTGATTGTAATTGAAAAACAAGCCGGGCTGCTCTCGATTGCCACTGAAAAAGAAAAGGAACACACCGCCTACAGCATTCTGACTGACTATTTGAGAAACCAGGATCCCAGCAACCGGATCTTTATAGTACACCGCCTTGACCGGGAAACCTCTGGGGTAATGATGTTTGCCAAAAGCCAGGCGGTGCAGCAGAAATTGCAGGATAATTGGAAAACTCTAGTACTCGAACGCAGCTATATGGTGGTCGTTGAAGGGAGTATAAAAAAAGACCAAGGCACAGTTACCTCCTGGTTAAAGGAGAGCAAGTCCCTGGTCATGTACTCAAGTCCTAAGCCAACTGATGGGAAAAAGGCAGTGACGCACTATAAGGTATTAAAGAGTAACAAAAACTGTTCACTCCTTGAGGTTCACCTGGAGACCGGACGAAAGAATCAAATTCGAGCCCACATGCAAGAAATAGGGCACAGTGTGATAGGGGATAGGAAATATGGCGCACGCAGCAATCCGATCCACCGCTTGGGACTGCATGCTCATGTTCTAGCCTTCATCCACCCGGTGACAGGTGAAACGCTGCGATTTGAAACCTCCACCCCCAAAGATTTCCTTCAACTTCTCAGCAGACAACAAGGTTCTAAATTATCTTCGTCGTCCATTGTTCCAGGTTCCAAACGTCACTGACCCAACCCTCATAGAATTCGGGTTCATGCGAAACAAGTACGAGGGTGCCCTTAAATTCGGTCAGGGCTTTCTTTAGTTCTTCCTTGGCATCTACATCCAGGTGGTTGGTTGGCTCATCCAGAACCAGCCAATTTACCTCTCTTAACATCAGTTTACACAGTCGTACCTTCGCATTCTCGCCACCGCTTAAGACCATCATTTTGCTGGAGATATGGTCGTTGGTCAGACCGCACTTGGCCAGGGCTGCACGGGCTTCATAATTACTCAGGCCTGGAAACTCGTTCCACACCTCCTCTAAAGCAGTGTTGGGATTGTTGCGTCTGGTTTCCTGCTCAAAATAGCCTGGGTAAAGATAATCCCCAAGGATCACCTGACCTTGAAGGGGTGGAATATCCCCAAGCAGAGTCTTTAACAGCGTAGTTTTGCCCAGCCCATTCACACCGCGGATCGCCACCTTTTGACCGCGTTCAAGAATCAAGCTCAGCGGACGGGTCAAGGGTTCATCATAACCCAGTACAAGCCCCGAAGCTTCAAAAATCATCCGTCCCGGTGTTCTTGCTTCCTTAAACTTAAAGGTAGGCTTGATTTTCACTCTGGGCCGTTCTAACATATCCATCTTGTCAAGCTGCCTTTGCCGGCTTTTGGCCCGACCGGTGGTAGATATTCTTGCCTTGTTGCGGGCAATAAAGTCTTCCAGCCTGTCCACCTCTTTTTGCTGCTTTTCATATGCCTTTAAATCCTGGGCTTTTCTCAGCTCAAGCACCTGCATAAACTGTTCATAATTTCCGCTATAGCGGGTAAGAACGGCGTTTTCCACGTGATAAATCACATTGACCACCGCATTCAGAAAAGTAATATCATGGGAGACCAGGATAAAGGCATTTTCATATTCTCTAAGGTATTTGCTCAGCCATTCAATATGCTCAACATCCAAAAAGTTTGTCGGTTCATCCAGAATGAGAATCGTAGGGTTTTGCAGCAAAAGCTTGGTTAACAGAACCTTGGTCCTTTGCCCGCCGCTAAGGTTAGCCACATCTTTATCTAAGCCGATTTCTCCCAGGCCTAACCCGTTAGCCACTTCTTCAATTCTGGCATCGATGGTATAAAAGCCGGTGTGCTCCAAAATTGTCTGGATCTCTCCGACATCCTCCATCAGTTTGTTAACCTGGTCTTCCGATCCCTCTGCCATCTGCTCGTACAGCTTAAGCATTTCAGCTTCCAGATCGAACATGTTCTGGAAGGCTTCTTTCAAGATATCCCGAATAGTTTTGCCTTTAGTCAAGGCGGTGTGCTGATCTAGATATCCCACAGTGACCCGATTTGACCACTCCACCTTGCCTTTATCAGGGATGATATTTCCGGTAATAATACCTAAGAAGGAAGATTTGCCTTCTCCATTGGCCCCAACTAAACCAACGTGTTCACCCTTTAACAATCTAAAGGAGGCGTCTTCCAATATCTGTCTGCCTCCGAAGCCATGAGTGACATTTTCCACCGTGAGTACGCTCATTGAATTCTCCTTTTTCGCTTTAAGTCACTCTTAATATTAAAAAACCCATTAACAGAAGTCAAAGGATAATTTTTGGTCAGAGGTGATAAACATAATTCACATTGGAACGACAAATAAACTCAACATCAAAAACTTCACCCAGTTTGGGGCCTACTTGGATGCCGATACCGGGGAACGGCAGGACAATGTGCTGCTTCCAGTCAAACAAGTTCCTGAAGGGGCAGAGGTGGGGGACTTGCTGGAGGTGTTTATTTACCGGGACTCAGAGAACCGCCTGATTGCCACAACCAGAAAGCCCTTGGCCCAGGTAGGCGACTTGGCCTACCTAAAGGCGACGGCCGCAACCAAAATTGGGGGTTTTTTGGATCTCGGCTTGGAAAGGGGTCTGTTTTTGCCCTTCAGTGAGCAAAAGTATCCAATTAAGGTTGGAAAAAGTTACTTAGTCTTTGTATACTTGGATAAGAGCGGCAGGTTAAGCTGCACAACAGATGTTTACAAGCACTTAAGCTCAGACCATACCTACAGCAAAGACGTTAAGGTAAGCGGAACAGTTTATCAGGTCAAGCCTGAATTTGGAGCTTTTGTCGCAGTGGAAAACAAATACCTGGGCCTAATTCCCAGCAGTGAGGTTTACACCGAACTCAACCCTGGGGACCAAGTCGAGGCACGGGTGATCCGGGTGAGAGAGGATGGTAAGCTGGACCTTTCCTTAAGGGATCTATCCCATTTACAAATGGACAGGGATGCTGAAACACTCTTAAAGGGGATGCGGGAGAACTACGGACTCCTGTCGCTTAACGAGAACGCAACTCCGCAGGAGATCGAAATACGCTTTCAAATGAGTAAGGCGGCATTTAAGAGAGCGATTGGGCGGCTGTTAAGAACACGCACGATCGTTAAAACCAAGGACGGATTGCGACTAAGCTAGAGAACAAACTCTTAGATTGCACTAAGTTAACGATAATCACATTATGTTAACTAGCTCCATTGCGCTTTTACCCCTTTGGCCCAGTTGGATGGTGAGGAGAACAATGCATTGACCATTTTAACAGCGGAAGACTTGAGCAAATCCTATGGAATGAAACTATTGTTCAAAAATATTGATTTTGGTCTGGATGATTCTGATAAAGTCGGCTTAATCGGAATTAATGGAACCGGTAAGTCAACGTTACTAAAGATTCTTGTCGGCCTGGAAGTCCCTGATAGCGGCAAGATCACTTATACCGGTGGCTTAAGGGTGGGTTATCTACCGCAAAATCCCGAGTTTCAGTGCGGGGCTACTGTATTGGAGCAAGTCTTTAAGGGTAATTCCCCGGAAATGCTGCTGCTTAGACAGTATGAATTGGTGTTGGAGAAGGTGCAGCAAGATCCAGAGAATAGAGCCTTGCAGGATCAACTGTTGTCCCTAGGACAACGGATGGATGAGCAGAGTGCCTGGCAGTTGGAATCTGACGCCAAGGCCGTGTTGACCCGCCTTGGAATTAGCAATTTTGAAGCCAAAGTTGAGCAACTCTCTGGCGGCATGAGAAAAAGAGTGGCTCTGGCCAGCGCCTTGATCACCCCTTCGGACTTGCTGATTCTGGATGAGCCTACCAACCAAATAGATTACCAAACCGCCGCATGGCTGGAACAGTATTTAAACCAACGCAAGGGAGCTTTATTACTTATTACCCACGATAGATACTTTTTGGACAGGGTAGTCAATAAGATCTTCGAACTGGACCGGGTCAAACTTTATACCTATGCCGGTAACTACAGTGTATTTCTGGAAGCAAAGCTGCTTCGCCAGGAGCAGGAAACTTCCAGCCAAGCCAAACGGCAGAACTTCTTGCGCAATGAACTGGCCTGGGTGAGAAGAGGGGCTAGGGCCCGTACCACTAAACAGAAGGCTAGGCTTGACCGCTATAACGAGATTGCCGCTGAAACTCCATCGGTTAGTCCTGAGAAGCTGGAAATGTCTCTGGGGAGTACAAGGCTAGGTAAAAAGGTGCTGGAGTTGGAGAATATCCGCAAGGAATTTTCCGGTCGGATCGTTCTTAAGAACTTCAGTTACATTGTTGGAAGACATGACCGCATCGGCATTATCGGTCAGAATGGAACAGGCAAGTCAACCTTGCTGAACATCATGGCAGGATGCCTGATCCCGAATCAAGGCAGGATTGAAATTGGGGAGACTGTTAAGATAGGCTACTTCTCCCAGGAAAATGCGGCTATAAATGAGGAGCTTAGAGTAATCGACTATGTAAAAGAAGAGGCAGAGCTTATCAATACCCTGGATGGAGGGGTAATCACGGCCTCGCAAATGTTAGAAAGATTCCTGTTTCAGCCTCAGGTGCAATACACTCAAATCTCAAGGCTGTCCGGTGGGGAAAAGAGACGGCTCTACTTGCTGCGCATACTGATGAGCGCCCCCAACCTTTTACTTTTAGATGAACCGACAAATGACCTGGACATCGAGACCCTGACTATCTTGGAGGATTACATAGATTATTTCCCTGGGGCAGTGATTTCAGTATCCCACGACAGATATTTTCTCGACCGCACTGTAGAGAGAATTTTTGCCTTTTCTCCTGATTCAGAAATCACCCAGTTTGAAGGCAATTACTCAGAGTACCTGGACTTCGTTAAACAGCAAGCTGTACCATCAGCTTCCACTAGCGCAGGCAGCAGCAAAAAAACCGTGGCAAACAATAATAATTCTGCCGTGAATAATCCAAATCAGAGCTGCAAGACTGCTAAATCCGTAAAGTTCAGCTTTAAAGAGCAGCAGGAATTTACCCAAATTGAAGGCTTGATCGCAACAGCAGAACAAAACCTTGCCGAAATAAGCGCTAAGATCAATCTAGCCGGCAGCGACTATACCCTGTTGCAGACCTTAAGCAAGAGCCAAGAGGAGTTGGCTGAAAAGTTGGAACTGCTGATGAACAGATGGACCTATTTGAGCGAAATTGCCGAGGAAATCGACCGCAGCAAAAAGAACCAAGATTAAAAGCCGTTGGCTGACTTTCAAAAAAGGGAGGAATAGATTTGGGAAAAATTGTTGTAATCGGCGGGGTAGCCGCAGGTGCCAGCGCGGCGGTAAAAGCCAGGAGGGTGGACGAAACTGCCGAGATCGTTATCTTCGAAAGGGGCGCTTATGTTTCATGGGCCAACTGTGGTTTGCCTTACTACGTAGGCGGGGAGATCAAGGAACAGGAGTCCTTGGTTCTGGTCAATGAACAAGCTTTCGACCGGCGCTTTAACATTAAAGTGCGCTGCTTGCACGAAGTGCAGAACATCGACCGTGACAACAAGTTGGTGCGCGGGATAAATCTTTCAACTGGAGAAGCCTTTGAGGAGAATTACGACAAGCTGGTTTTGGCTCCCGGGTGTCGGCCTATTCGCCCTAACCTGCCGGGCATTGACCTAGCTGGAATATTTACAATAACTACAATTCCTGAAGCGAAAAGACTGAGAAGCTTTATTGAGACGCGGACTATCCGCAAAGCGGTTGTGATCGGGGGAGGTTTTATCGGCCTGGAATGCTTGGAAGCTTTGCTTAATCGCGGAATTAAGACCTTGTTGGTGGAGGGAACGGAGCATGTTCTGCCCCCGTTCGATCCGGAAATGGTAACCGACGTCCACAAGTATTTAGCCCGTAGAGGAGTCACCTTGTGTTTAGGAGCAATGGTCAGCGGCTTTAGCGGGACTACTGCGGTGCAGAGGGTGCAGTTGTCGAGTGGGGAAAGCCTGGAGGCAGACCTGGTAGTTCTCTCCATCGGGGTGATTCCGGAAACAAAGCTGGCAGTTGAAGCTGGACTGGACATTGGGGAAACGCGAGGAATAGTGGTCTCGGAGAGAATGCAGAGCAGTGATCCCGATATTTTTGCGGCCGGAGACGCAGTAGAAACCGTACATTGGGTGACCGGGAAAAAGACGCGTATCGCCTTGGCAGGGCCGGCAAACAAACAGGGAAGAGTGGCTGGAGCAAATGCAGCAGGGGGAAACATGCTGTATACCGGAGCCGCAGGCAGCTCTATAGTCAAGATTGGGGTAATGGCAGCAGGAAAAACCGGAATCAGTGAACAGGAAGCAATAAATGAAGGGCTGTCCCATTTTTGTTCTTATGTTCACCCGGCCAATCATGCCGGTTACTACCCGGGCGGTACCGGCATGACGATAAAGCTGGTGGTGGAGAATAAGAGCGGACGGCTTCTAGGGGCACAAGTGGTGGGGCACCAGGGTGTAGATAAGCGGATCGACGGTTTTGCAGCTGCGATTTACGCCAAACTGAGCGTGAACGCACTGGAAGACTTCGACCTCAGCTATGCTCCGCCTTTTTCTTCAGCTAAGGATCCGGTGATTCTCGCCGGTTTTGTGGCCTCCAACATTCTAAGAGGAGAGGTGCAGGCAATTACCCCAAGGGAGCTTGATGCCCGGCTTCAAAGCGGGGATGAGCTTGTGGTTGTGGACGTGAGAACTAAAGAGGAATTCGCTCAGGCCCATATTCCCGGCGCGATTTCACTGCCTTTGGAGAGTTTACGCAAATACTACCTAGAGCTGAACCCGGAAAAAGAGATCGTCCTAAACTGTCGTGTAGGCTATCGCTCTTATCTGGCATACAAGATTCTGGAGGGAAATGGTTTTAAGAACCTGAAAAACCTTAGCGGAGGCTTCTTGAGCTGGGTACAGTGGATTGAGCGGTAATCACGGCCTAGCAAATGTTAGAAAGATTCCTGTTTCAGACCTTAAGTAAGAGCCAAGAGGAGTTGGCTGAAAAGTTGGAACTGCTGATGTATATTTCATTCGGAGCATGAGCAGCCTGTAAAGAACACCCTTTCCAACGAGGAAAGGGTGTTCTTGCTACTTTTTCTTTGTGATTGCCATAGTGCACCTGGAAACGCAGATCAGTTTTCCTGCTTCATTCCTGATCTTAATCTCCCACACCGCGGTGGTTCTTCCCTTGTGTACTGGAACTCCGGTAGCTGTTACCACTCCATCCTTTGCAGATGAAATATGGTTTGCATCCTGTCCACCTGGTCGAATCACAAGTCAGCTCCTGAACCCGTCAGTTAAATTTGCTCCTGCCAGGCAGAGAAGGTTTTTGCCTATTCCTAGCGAAATCAATAATCAAGGGAATTTAAGAGTACACAGGGAGTGATAAAAAATGACGTTCGAGTTTCGCAAAGAGTGTTTTAAGACTGCATTCAGAAATCAGAATACTCTCGAACCGATGGAAGTTGCCAATGAGGTTCGGTATGATCCGATAACTGGGGAGCTTTCGCGGGTTTTCCCCTTTAAACAGTTCAAACTGGAGCCCCACGATTGGACTAATACCGCCGAAGCTTCAAAGCAGAGCTGTCCGTTCTGCCCGGGAAAGCTCGAAAAAGTTACGCCGCTGTTCCCTGAGGAATTGATCCCGGCAGGCCGGCTGCGCCATGGAAAAGCGGTGGTTGTTCCTAACCTTTCTCCATATTCGGCATATTCCGGTGTTGTTATTTTGGGTAATGAGCATTATCTCCCGCTGGCTGCTATTCCAACTGACATTATGGTAGACGGTCTCACTGCCGGAATTTCCTTTCTCAATAGAGTTAAAGAATTTGATCCGGATAAGGGACGCTTTGGTGCCTTGGCCTGGAATTATATGCCGTTTGCTGGAGGTTCCATAATTCATCCTCACATTCACAGTATTGCCGGACCAGGTCCGGGGAACACACAGCGCGCACTAATGGATAGTTCTGCTCAGTTCATGTGAATAATGGTGAAAACGTTTGGGCCAGACTGATAAAGGCAGAAAAGGAGGCGAACGAGCGTTATCTCTGGCAGTCAGGGGCCCTGCACTGGCTGGCTACTTTTGCACCCCGGGGTTTGGGGGATATTACTGTGGTGTTTGAGGGAAAAAGTACCCTGCAGGATCTCACCTTGGAAGACTTGCAGCAATTTGCAGGGGGCTTGCAAAGAATCTTTAAATACTACGCTTCCATAAACCTGCCCGGTTTTAATTTGGCCATCTTTCCGGCGCCAGAATCGACTTCGGGCTACTGGCTTAGCGCACGGATTGTGGGACGGTTCCGCATTTTTAATTTAACAAGCGATATTAGCGCAATCCAGATGATGCTTGGTGATTCTATTACTACACTTAGTCCAGAACAACTAGCTCTTGACATTAATGCCTGAACTTAAGGCTCGAACAGGCCATGAGGCGGCCAACGGATTTTGGGATCTAGTTAACATTCCACCGGAACTCACTTATGAGGTTTCCGGTTTTTTATTAAAAAGTTTAGATCGCTCTCCCAAGGATACTACAAATTGAATGTTCATTTGAACAACCGGCAAGCAGGAAGTTGTTGCATACGTATAGAATACGGTGTTTATTCGAACCTGAAAACCCGAGCACATAGAAGGAGGACAAACTCGTGACAATAAGGGTAGCGATTAACGGTTTTGGCCGCATTGGCAGGCTTTCCCTGCGGGCCGCAATAAGTAAATCAGCTCCGATTGAGATTGTTGCCATAAACGATTTAGGCGGTCCCGATTTGCTGTACCATTTGCTGAAGTATGATTCAGTGCATGGAACTTTAAAAGATAGAATTGAGGTCGACGGAGAAACCATCAAGTTAGCAGGCCAAAAAATTGATTTTTTGGCCGAAAGAAACCCCAAAAATCTGCCCTGGAAGAGAATGGGTGTGGATCTGGTCATCGAGTCGACAGGGCGGTTTACCGACCGCCAAGCTGCGGCCCAACACCTGGAAGCGGGAGCAAAGAAAGTGGTCATCTCTGCTCCTGCGACAAATGAAGATATCACGGTGGTAATGGGTGTGAATGAAAATATGTATGACCCGGACCGCCACCAAATCATCTCAAACGCTTCCTGTACAACCAACTGCCTGGCGCCTGTAGCGAAAGTTCTTCTGGAGGAGTTTTGCATTGAAAATGGCATGATGACCACCATTCATTCAGTAACTAATGACCAGCAGATTTTGGACTTAGGGCACAAGGATTGGCGAAGGGCAAGGGCAGCCTATGAGTCTATTATTCCTACCACCACTGGCGCTGCCAAGGCGGTTGCACTAGTTTTGCCGGAACTCAAAGGCAAGCTTAATGGCCTGGCAGTTCGCGTCCCTACCTCAAACGTTTCCATGGTTGATTTTGTAGCGAACCTCTCCAAACCCACTTCAAAGGAAGAGGTAAACGCAAAACTGCGTCAGGCTGCTGACACCACGTTGAAGGGTTATCTGGAATACTCTGATCTTCCGCTGGTGTCCAAAGACTTCAATGGCAATCCTGCAAGTTCCATTGTGGACGGGCTTTCCACTCTGATGCTTGGAGAACGCATGGTGAAAGTCTTGGCTTGGTACGATAATGAATGGGGTTACTCAAACCGGGTAATCGATCTTGTGACTCATATCTCCGCTCAAGGTCTCTAATACAGCGCGGCAACACGTGTAAACACCAAGTCTTTAGATTACGAAAGAAGGCTTAAAGGTGAGGTCTGAACGTCAAGAGGAGATCATGCTATTACTTCAGGAACATGGCCACCTCACTGTTAGCGAGTTGGCCAGGCACTTTGCTGTATCAGACATGACAATTCGCCGTGATCTTAAGGTTCTTACTACGTTGGGGTTGATTCAAAGGGAACACGGTAAGGCTTTACACCCTGCGCATTCAGTGTCGGAGGAGGTATTTTGGCAAAGGCTGGGGGAAGCGGACCGGGAGAAGGTGCTGATCGGCCGTTTGGCAGCCAGCATGGTGGCTGATGGTGATTCAATCATCCTCGATGCGGGGACCACCACCTTGGCCCTCGCTCGTGCTTTAACCCAAAAATGCGTGGTATTCACCAATTCCCTGCCAATTGCCGGGACCCTGAGCTATCGTCCAGAGATGACCGTAATTCTTACAGGTGGGGAAGTCAGGGGAGCAACTAATGCACTTGTGGGACCAATGACAAGGGAGAGTTTTATAGGTTTTAATGCGGACAAGTTGTTTCTGGCGGCTACCGGGGTTAGTGTTGAACGCGGCTTGTCAACTGCAAGTATGCTGGAATCGGAAGTAAAACAAACCATGTTAAAAGCAGCAAAGGAAGTCTTTCTAGTAGCCGACAGCAAAAAGCTGGGCAAGGTATTCTGTCACACCTTTGCGAATTGGGATAAGATAGATTTCTTAATCACGGACTCCATGATTAAAGAACCAACCCGCAAAGAGCTTGAAAGCATTGGTGTGCAGGTTCTAATTGCTCAGCATGAAACTTAAAAGAGAGAAGGTTAATCTGTATGCTTATCAACGAAAAACTTTCAATTTATCGGGTAAAGCTGCCGCTACCTTTGCGGCTTAACCATGTCTATAGTTATGCGATTAAAGGTGTTGAAGGTTGGTGCCTGATTGACACCGGTCTAAACACGGACCAAGGAAGAGAAGCATGGCTGCAATTTATGGAGAAAGAGAATATCGCCCATCAGGACATTAAAGCGATCTACATTACCCATGCTCACCCAGATCATGTCGGCGCTGCCGGGTGGCTACAGCAGCTTACAGGTTCACCGGTTTACATTAGCGCTGAGGACGCCAAATCCGTTATGAATTGGAAGGTATCAGCCCAAAACGAGGATAGTCCACTAAACGAGTTTTTTATCCATAACGGTATGCCTCCGGAATTAGCCCGCTCTTCTGGTACAGAGGGGAGGAGAATGGCATCCTATTCCATGCCCCTCCCGACATTAAGCATTATGAAAACAAGCGTGCCCATTCAGCTTGGCGATCACCAATATTGGCCAATCAAGACTCCTGGACATTCCGAGGGACACATCTGCTTTTTTAACCCTGAATTTGGTGTTCTTCTGTCAGGGGACCACTTGTTAGCCAGGATTACCTCCAACATTAGTTTTTTCCCCGATAGAGTACCTGACCCGTTAAAAGACTATCTACAATCCTTGGACTCAAACCGCAGTCTAAACTGCAATGTTGTTCTGCCTGCCCACGGAAATCCGTTTGAAAATATGGTGAAGCGGATTGATGAATTAGTGGCACATCACACGGAGAGACTAGAATTGATGAAAAACCATGCCACAGGCGGCGCTACTGCCTATGAAATCAGCCGACAAGTTTTTAGCCCGGATCTTGATAAAATGGAGCAACCCATTGCGATGAGTGAAACCATGGCTCATTTGATGTACATGCTGCATAAAGGGGAATTAATTCTTGCGGAAAAAAATGGAATTGCATTTTTCAGCACCCTTTAAATGTTGATTCAAGAGGTGATGACATGACTACACCCCCTGGTTCCGGTATAGATTCGGAAGCAATCAAACAGCAGTTTGAACAGGACAGCTTTGCCAAGTATGTTGGAGTCAAAATCCTGGAAGTGGCCCGTGGTTTTGCTCGGGTAGAAGTAACTATCAACGCTCAGATGCTGAACGCCGCTGGGGTCACCCACGGCTCTGCCATTTTTACCGCTGCTGACTTTGCTCTGGCGGTTGCCAGCAATTCTTATGGGGAAATGGCCCTTGCTACTAATATTTCGATTCATTTTATGAAGGCCACTAAGGCAGGAACTGTCCTGCAAGCATCAGCAACTGAGGAAAATCGCACCAGAAAGACTGGTTTATACCGCATAGAAGTAACTGACTCAGACGGTCAAAAAATTGCAATTGCCCATGGTTCCGTGCACCTGATGGGCAGGGCACTGACACAGACAGCGGAGTAGGAGAGAAGAATATGCCTATTTATGAATTTGAGGGAAAACGTCCGGTTATTGGTAAACGGAGTTTTGTACATCCTCAAGCGAACATTATTGGGGACGTCAAACTTGGCCCTGGGTGTTACGTAGGTGCCGGTGCCTGTATCAGAGGGGACTGGGGTTCAATCGTAATCGGGGAGAAATCTAATATTCAAGAAAACTGCGTAATTCATGTTGGCCCTGAAGTCTGTGCACGAATGGGAAACCGCAGCCATATTGGCCACGGCGCAATTCTCCACTCCCCCAACCTAGGAGAGCATGTACTGGTGGGCATGGGTGCGATCATTATGGACTGGTCCACGATCGGAGACGGCTGTGTAATTGGAGCTGGTGCATTGGTGCCGGAAAGAATGGAAATTCCACCTTTTAAGCTGGCAGTAGGGATGCCGGCTAAAATAATTGCCGATATCGATGAGAAAAAAAGGGTACAGCTGGAAGAGGGAACCGGATATTATATTGGACTGCCTCCAAGGTGCCACAAGAGTCTTAGAGAAATAACACTTGCAGAGGTTTTGGAGCAAGATTAATTATAGAGGTATTAATTAGGCGACCTCGGTCGCTTTTCTGTTTATTTTACACCTCATTTCAGAAGGTTTGCCTTCCAGATTCAAGTTTAATTATGCAAATACAAACGGGGGATATAAATGAAAGGACAGGCTGCCATCGTGGGCCTCGGCATCACCGAGATGGGCAGGGTTTACGGTCGCACTTCTACCGATTTTGCTGTTGAAGCTATTTCGCTAGCCCTGCAGGACGCTGGGCTTACTAAAGATGACCTTGATGGACTACTTATCAACACAGGGATATCGGGGCAAATACCCACCACCCCAGGAGCGCTCGGCCTTGATTTGCAGAGATACTTGGGGCTGTGTGATTTGAAATTGTTAAATCTCATGAACGCTTATGGATCCACTGCAGGAGCAATGATTCAGTTCGCTGCCATGGCTTGTGCCACCGGCATGACTAAGGCGGTTGCTTGCGTCTTCGCCGACACTCCTCTGGTTCCCAATAAGTCAGCCGGGGCCTCCTACACTATATCCCATCCGGTTACTGGCCTGGCAAGCCGGAAATACGCCTACGGCATTACAGGGGCTAATCCGGGCTACGCCATGGCAGCACGCCGGAATATGGAATTGTACTGAACGACCAGCGCGCAATTTGGTACTATTGCGGTAGCTCAGCGGAGTTGGGCTCTGTGAACCCTAGGGCACAAATGAAAAAACCAATCACTCTGGCTGATCATCAGTCCTCGCGCATGATTGTCGAGCCGCTCCACCTATTAGACTGCTGCCGTCTCAAATGGGGGTGTAGCGGTAATCGTAACCAGAGGCCCTGCCTCAGGTGCATGAGCTTTATTTACTAAACAGTTCCGGAGATATATAAGAGTAACCAGGAGTTCTGTCCTATTCCTCATATGACTTTGGTGGCGTTTAAAACAAGAGTTCTGGAGGCAATGCTTAACGGCCAAATTTTCACCTTCAATTTCCCACTTCTGATTGAACACATCCGCCGCGAAGCGAATTTCTTTATTCAACATCTGGAACGGCTGCAAAAAAGGGAAGCTCTGGATCTTGCCGAGGAGGTACTACAGGAAAAGGTATTCTGGGATAGGATTATGGCTGAACACGCCCTATTTATTGCCCACCTGCTTGATCCTACGGAGACTGGCCTAATTGACACCGCCGATGAATTTGCGGAAATTTTTGAGCGGCTGGACGAAAGGGCTATCCAACTTGAGCGGCACGGGATTGATAGAAGACAATTAATCTTGTTAGTTCGCGAGGAGACACAAGCAACTGAATCTATTCGCGAGTTCAAAGCAACTGCTACCGAGTTGATCCTGGCTAACCAAATTCGTTCTATAATTATCCCGCTTTTAGGCGATCACGTCTTAAGAGAAGCAGACCACTTCCTGCGCTCTCTTGATAATTATTGCTCATCTTGTTTTTTAAACAGGGGAAGGCTTAAATTATAGGCTTTGTTTGATTGATTAGTCGCCCAGAACTTCTGGGCTTCTTTCGTTTGTTTGGAACAGTTATGTAAATGTGACTTCCGAAGGGCGGTTGCTTTTTCCACTCAGGGAACCTTCGCCCGACCACCCCGTCAAACCCAAATTAGACAAAGGAACTGTCCCCTCGTCTTCCTCTTTTTACCAACTAACTAATTTTCTGGAACCCGGAGGTTATTCTAGCCAATGAAGCCGGAGCCTCATCTTATATACTGGACAATGCGCAATGGGCAGCCATCGATGCAGTCAAGCACAACCAGGTCTATCAAATGCCTAACGGAATATCGCGCTTGGGGGCATCCCGGCTCGTTGGAGACCCCGATGGCGATTCTGTGGACTGCCAAAAAGCCCTATCCCGAGCGGTTTAGCGACCTTGACCTAATCGCAGAAACAAAAAAATTCTACCAAACCTATCGGGGCCTAAAAATTGACGACGAGCTGGCTGGTAAAATCCTGAGCGGAGAAGGCATGCGCAAGCCAAGGCAGTAATTTAGGCCTAAGAAAGTGAGCGCAGCGAAAGGAATGTTTCAAATATGAAGGTTTTGGTTTGTATCGATGACACGGATAACCTCGAAAGCAAAGGGACCGGTGAATTGGCCTCGGAGATCTCAGCTGCGATACGGAGCTTTAGCTGGGGAGAATGCCAGCCAGTTTCCCGGCACCAATTGTTTGTACACGAAGCAATTCCTTACACCTCTCACAACAGCGCAATGTGCTTTAGCACAGAGCTGCAAGATGAGAACTTGGGGAGGCTTATTGAGTTTGCAGCAAATTATTTAGCCCGGGAAAGCGCGGAAGGCTCTGACCCCGGACTATGTGTGGTGCCTGTTCGAAGCGTTGTTAACACTGAGCCCCTTGATTTCTTTTGGTCAGCGGGCAAAAAAAGAACTCTTGACCAAGGCGGAAGCATATCAGACCGCTCAACTGCTCGGGATTCATCTGTCCGAACATGGAGGAACTGGTGAAGGAGTGATTGGAGCCTTAGCCGGAGCAGGTTTGCGCCTGAGTGGAAACGACGGTCGGCTGAAGGGTAAAATCAAGCTGAAATGCGAAAACGATCTTATCACCGTAAAAGAGATAATAGGCCAGAGCATAGTCGAACAGGTCCGCAGCCTGGACGGTGAAATTTTAGCAGTTGACGAGTTTATTCACCTCGGGGATTGGATTAAGGCAATCCTGCAGGGTGGCGTTATAGTCCTCCCAGTGCATAAACCAGAAACAGGAAATGCCGGATGGCACACCTGCACCAAACAACATTCTCGCATACGGACAGGCCGGCATGATCAACCGCTCGGAGACACGTTCCGCTTCTGGCCGGAAATCGAACCTCTTCCAGCCTGCAAACCACCCATGTCGGGAGAAGTGATCGAATTGATTAAACCCGACCTGGAACATCTCCTGGAAGAAGACTATCCTTTCATTCTAGTTGATAAAGACATACGGGAAAACCTATCGCAGTACCCACGATTAGGAGGCAAACCTTACCCGAACATCGATTTCAGACGAGTTCCCAACCTGATTGTTTTCTTTCGCAGGCGCGGATTAGAACTAACCAAGGAGGTTAGACCGGGGGACGTAGACAACCTTAATTTGTGGCAAGCGGGAGATATTGTCACCTATGATTATCCCCATGAACACATAGCTATAATTTCCAATAATCGCCGTTCGGACGGTGTGCCATATTTTACTCCATGATGCAGGACCGACTGCTAGCGAGACGGATCAATTACTGAGTTGGCCATCACCTATTACGGGACACTTCCGTTTTTACGCTTTTAGGTTTTGGGGTTCCGGCGGGGCGAGCAAATGCAGGTGCCTGGTATAAGAGGATGCCATGACTAGGAAGATTACTACTACATTATGCTGAACACAGCGGTAACATTTTTGACAACTGGGCCGACCTTTTGGACTAGCTTGCGCCAGGACTCAGCTTCAGCCTATTTGAAGAGGAAGAATACTTTAATCTGATTCTGCTAAAGCCACGCAAATGGGGAACCGGGAGTTTTGATGTAATTAACCAGGTTTTCAGCCTGCCTATGTATGACACGGAAGAAAAGCTAACTCTAATAACAGTACAATTTTCCGATTTTACCACGGGTTTGATTAATTCGACTGAGTAGCTGGAAACTGGAGGACAACTAGACGAAATAGATACGCATCTAAATCTAACACATGAGGAAAACATCGAGGACTGCCTAGATAAAGCTGTTTATGAGCGGATTTGGGGTGGCGGCTGAATCCGGTGTCTAGGAATTACCGGTCAGGTTGGATCAGGCAAGTCTACCGCAATAAGAGCCATTATTCAGGCCATGGATGTCTCCCGTTACCGCTACATTTATCTGGCAAATTCTGAGCTCACTCCTGCCGAGTTCTATCGCAGCTTGCTTCATCAAGTTAACGTGGAGCCTAAGAGGGCAATGTCCGAAAACAAGCGCTTAGTAAGTCAGGTAATGCTGGAATGGCATCAAAAAGGGATTAAGCCTGTGGTGGTTATTGATGAGGCTCATGAGTTGGTCGTTCCTATGCTCAGTGAACTGCGCTTTGTCCTTAACTACCAGGCCGATTCGTTTTCACCCCTGACCATAATACTTACAGGACAACCCCAGTTGACTGAAATGTTATTGATTCGCCGGGGAATTCCTTTTGAGAATTGGTAGACCATTGCTATGGCGTCTTCTGTGAAGACCTGCCGGTCAAGTCCGGCCACCTGTAGATGGTGAAGAATGTAGGCGGGAATTTCCTGTTCGCTGCTTAGGC
>Ga0255338_1002555_pt1 | contig 25841 bp, 21 predicted proteins | sample MeOH1_35cm_T4_19_FD_203715 | JGI IMG/M metagenome (GOLD analysis project Ga0255338, IMG submission 203715) | Sandy soil microbial communities from University of British Columbia, Vancouver, Canada - MeOH1_35cm_T4_195 | ecosystem: Engineered > Artificial ecosystem > Sand microcosm > Unclassified ...
GGCCATGATCGCCCGCGAGGTCGGCGTCGACCCGGCCAAGATCAACTACGTTGCGTTCCGCGGGGGCGGGGAAGCCACGGCGGCCATCCTGGGCGGCAACGTCACGGTGGGCGGCAGCGGCTACAGCGAGTTTTCCGAGTACATCGCCACCGGCAAGATGAAGCCCATCGGTGTCACCTCGGGCACCCGCCTGAAGGGCGTCAACGTGCCCACGCTGAAGGAGCAGGGCATCAACGTCGAGATCGGCAACTGGCGCGGCGTCTATGGCGCGCCCGGGATCACTCCGGCGCAGCGCAAGGCGCTGACCGACATGGTGCTGGCGGCGATGAAGAGCAAGTCCTGGCAGGAGGCGCTCGAAAAGAACAGCTGGACCCCCGCCGTCCTGGCCGGCGACGCGTTCGAGAAGTTCGTGGACGACGACTTTGCCAGCCTGCGGGCGACCATGGTCAAATCCGGCATGGTCTGAGCCGGACCTGCGGCAGACAGCTCGCCCGGCCTGGCCGGGCGTTTTTTTGGGTGTTCCCGGGAAATCCTATGACACAAACTCGAAGAATGCAGACGGCCGTGGGGGGCGGCGTCCTGGCGATCGGGCTGGCGCTGGCGGGCGGCGCGATCTCGATCCCGTCGGCCGCGGGCTACGGCGGCGTCGGCCCCAACTTCCTGCCGTGGGTCGTGGCGATCTCCCTCATCGGCTGCGGCGCGCTGATCATTCGCGAGGCGCTCACGGGCGGCTTTCGCGCCATGGATGAACCGTCGGGCGCCGAGCACGCCTACTGGCCGGCATTCGCGTGGGTGTCGGCGGGCCTGCTCGCCAACGCCGCCCTGATCACCACCATCGGCTTCATCCTCAGCTGCACGCTGTGCTACGTACTGGCCGTGCAGGGGCTGCGGCGCGCGAGCGGCCAGCCGGCCGGCGACCCGGGCGGGATGGCGATCGACGTCTTCACCGGCGCCGCGATCTCCGCGCCCGTGTACTGGGCCTTCACCCAATTCCTCGGCATCAACCTGCCGGGGCTGACATCGACAGGATGGCTCTGACATGGACATCCTGAACGCACTGCTGCAGGGCTTCGCGACGGCGATCAGCCCCGTCAACCTGCTGTGGGCCTTCGTGGGCTGCGTGCTGGGCACGGCCGTCGGCGTGCTGCCCGGGATCGGCCCCGCCGTCGCTGTCGCCATGCTGCTGCCGATCACGTCCAAGGTGGACGTCACGGCATCGATGATCTTCTTCGCGGGCATCTACTACGGCGCGATGTACGGCGGCTCGACCACGTCCATCCTGCTGAATACGCCCGGAGAGACCGCGACCATGGTCACGGCCATGGAGGGCAACAAGATGGCCAAGAGCGGGCGCGCGGGCGCGGCGCTGGCCACCGCCGCCATCGGCTCGTTCGTGGCCGGCACCATCGCCACCGTGATCGTGACGCTGTTCGCCCCCGTGGTGGCCGACTTCGCCGTGAAGCTCGGGCCACCCGAGTACTTCATGCTGATGGTGCTGGCCTTCACCACCGTGAGCGCCGTGCTGGGCAAGAGCACCTTGCGCGGCATGACCGCGCTGCTGGTCGGCCTGGCCGTCGGCTGCATCGGGCTGGACCAGATCTCCGGCCAGCCGCGCTACACGCTGGGCAAGCCGGAGTTGCTGGACGGCATCGAGATCGTGCTGGTCGCGGTCGGGCTCTTCGCCGTCGCCGAGGTGATGTATGCCGCCATGTACGAGGGGCGGTCGACCGAGGCCCAGAACCCCATGAGCAAGGTGTACATGACGGGCAACGACTGGCGTCGTTCGATCCCGGCCTGGCTGCGGGGCACGGAGATCGGCGCGCCATTCGGCTGCATCCCGGCGGGCGGCACGGAAATTCCCACTTTCCTCAGCTACGCGACGGAGAAGAAGCTGGCCAAGGGCGAGAACCTGGCGGAGTTCGGCACCAAGGGCGCCATCGAAGGGGTTGCCGGGCCCGAGGCCGCGAACAACGCCAGCGTGACGGCGGCGCTGATCCCGCTGCTGACGCTGGGCATTCCCACGTCCAACACGACGGCCATCATGCTGGGCGCGTTCCAGAACTACGGCATCCAGCCCGGCCCGCAGCTGTTCACCAGCTCCGCCGCGCTGGTGTGGGCGCTGATCGCGTCGCTGTACATCGGCAACGTCATGCTGCTGATCCTGAACTTGCCGATGGTCAAGCTCTGGGTGCAGCTGCTGAAGATCCCCAAGCCGCAGCTGTACGCGGGCATCCTGATCTTCGCGACCGTGGGGGCCTACGGCATGCGCCAGAGCGCGTTCGACCTGGTGCTGCTGTATGGCATCGGCGTTTTCGGCGTGCTGATGCGCCGCTACGACTTTCCGACGGCGCCGGTGGTCGTGGGCATGATCCTCGGCCCGCTCGCCGAGGCGCAGCTGCGCAACGCGGTGTCGATCGGCGAGGGCAGCTTCACCGTGTTCCTGCAGCGGCCGATGTCGCTCGGGCTGCTGGTGCTGGTGGTCGCGATCCTGGTGCTGCCGAGGCTGGCCAGGGCGCGGGCTGCGCGCCGGTTGCGCACCGCCCGCTGAACGACCGGCCAAAAAAAGCCGGCGGGCCTGGGGCCTGCCGGCTTGTTTCGCGTCCGGGGTCAGACCATGCCGGACAGGTACATGATGGCCCGCAGGCTGGAGAACTCGTACTCGACGAAGTCCTCGAACTCCTTGCCGGCCAGCACGGCGGGCGTCCAGCCGTTCTTGGCCAGCGCGTCGGTCCAGGCCTTGGTTTTCGTGGCGGCCAGCACGCTCGACGTGAGCGCCGCTCGGTCGGCTGCGCTGATGCCGGGCGCGGCGTAGACGCCGCGCCAGTTGCCCAGGATCACGTCGTAGCCCTGCTCCTTCATCGTCGGGATATTGATGCCGGGCAGGCGCTTTTGCGAGGTGACGGCGATCGGGCGCATCTTGCCGGACTCGATGTGTTCGGCGAACTCGCTGTAGCCGCTGCCGCCCACGGTGACGTTGCCGCCGAGGATCGCGGCCACCGCTTCGCCGCCGCCGCGGAAGGCGACGTAATTGACCTTTTTCGGGTCCACGCCGATGTTGCGCGCCAGCATGCAGGCGGAGATGTGCTCGGTGGAGCCGCGCGAGCCGCCGCCCCACTTGACGCTGGCCGGGTCCTTCTTCAGTTGCGCGACCACGTCCTTCATGGTTCGCAGGGGCGAAGCGGCGGGAACGACGAAGACGTTGTACTCGCTGGTCAGGCGCGCGACCGGCGTCGCCTGGCTCAATTGGACCGGGGGCTTGCCGGTGATGATGCCGCCCAGCATCACGGCGCCCATCATGATCAGCGCGTTCGGGTCGCCCTTGGCCGAATTCACGAACTGCGCGAGGCCGATGATGCCGGCCGCCCCGCCCTTGTTCTCGTATTGCACCGAGTCCGCCGCCTTCGCTTCCACGAGGCTGCGCCCGAGGGTGCGTCCCGTGGTGTCCCAGCCGCCGCCGGGGTTGGCGGGGATCATCATCTTCACGGTGCCCGCGGCACGGGCGTGCAAGGGAAGGGCGCCCGCGGCCGCGAGCGCGGCGAGGGATTTGAGGAAGGCGTCTCTGCGCATGTCTGTCTCCTGGAGTGGTACGGGCGATGCTGCGCGCCGCAACTGTCGATCCGCTGTCACGGGCTTTGCGTGGCCTTGGGACAAACCCGCATGACGGCGGCGCGGAGGGTCTCCGCGCGCCCCGCGGCTGTATGCTGTCCCGCCGTGACCGGTGGAATCAACAACAAGGTCGTCCACGGCACTTCCACAGACACCAAGGAGACATCCCATGAGCAGACTCACCCCCCATTGGCTCGCGGCGGGGATCGCGGCCCTCGCTTTCCTGTCGTCCGCGCCGGCCATGGCAGGCAAGACGCTGGACGGCATCAAATCGCGCGGGCAGGTCGTGTGCGGCGTGCACACGGGCCTCGCGGGGTTCTCCGCCGCCGACTCCAGCGGCAAGTGGTCGGGCCTGGACGTGGACATCTGCCGCGCCGTCGCCGCCGCCGTCCTGGGCGACGCGGAGAAGATCAAGTGGGTGCCGCTGACCGCGCAGCAGCGCTTCACGGCGCTGCAGTCCGGCGAGATCGACGTGCTTTCGCGCAACACCACCTTCACGCTCACCCGCGACGCGTCGCTGGGCCTGCACGACACGGTGGTGACGTACTACGACGGCCAGGGCTTCATCGTGCCGAAGAAGAGCAACATCAAGAGCCCGAAGCAGCTCAAGAACCAGACGGTGTGCGTGCAGTCCGGCACCACGACCGAGAAGAACCTCACCGATTACTCCAAGGCCAACAACCTGAACATCAAGACCGTGGTGTTCGAAAAGGAAGAGGCCGCCACGGCCGCCTACTTCGCGGGCCGCTGCATTTCCTACACCACGGACGCGTCCGGCCTGGCCTCGATCCGCAACAAGGTCGCCACCAACCCGGCCGACCACGTCATCCTGCCCGACCTGGTGTCCAAGGAGCCGCTGGGCCCGATGGTGCGCCGTGGCGACGACGAGTGGTTCGCCATCGTCAAGTGGGTGATCTACGGCCTGATCGAAGCCGAGGAGTACGGCATCACGCAAGCCAAGGTGGACGAGTTGAAGAACAGCAGCCAGGACCCGGTGGTCAAGCGCATCCTGGGCACGGGCGAGGACGCCGGCAAGCTGGTGGGCCTGGACAAGGACTGGATGGTGCGCGCGCTCAAGGCCACCGGCAACTACGGCGAGATCTTCGAGCGCAACGTCGGACCCAAGTCGGCGCTGGGCCTGCCGCGAGGCATCAACAACCAGTGGAACAAGGGCGGCCTGATGTACGCCTACCCCGTGCGCTGACGCGCCGACGCGTGCCGCCGAAGAAGAGCAGCTGGTCCTGGCGCAGCCGCGCCGCCAGGGGCCTGGCCTACCAGGTCGTCGCGATCGCCGTGATCGCGATGATCGTCTGGTTCCTTGCCTCCAACACGCTGCACAACATGCGGGTGCGGGGCATCCAGAGCGGCTTCGACTTCCTCTCGCAGCCGGCCGGCTTCTCCATCGGCGAAAGCCTGTTCCCGTTCGACTCGGCCGAGTCGTACTGGCGGGCTTTCCTCGTGGGGGTGAGCAACACGCTTCGCGTGGCGGTGGCCGGCATCTTCCTGTCGACGATCCTCGGCACGCTCGTGGGCGTCGGCCGCTTTTCGCGCAACGCGCTGGTGCGCGGCCTGTGCTACGGCTACGTCGAGTGCTTTCGCAACATCCCGGTGCTGCTGCACCTGCTGATGTGGTACCTGGTGCTCACCGACCTGCTGCCCGCGATCCAGGACGCCTGGCATGTCGGCCCGTTCTTCCTGAGCAAGGGCGGCGTGAACTTCCCCGTGCCCGTCTGGCACCCGGGCCTGGCATGGGCGATCGGAGGCTTGTTCGCCGGCGCCGCGGCCGCAGGGCTCTACCGCGCATGGGCGCGGCGGCGTTTCGAGGAGACCGGCATCGCCCGCAGCGTGTTCTGGGTGCCCGTGCTGCTGGTGCTCGCCTGCGTGGCGCTGGGCTGGCTGGCCGGCGGCGCCCCGTCGCTGGTGGACAGCCCGGAAAAGGGCGAGTTCGCCGTGGAAAACGGCGGCGCGCTGACGCCGGAGTTCCTCGCGCTGCTGCTGGGCCTGTCCACGTACACCGCGGCCTTCATCGCGGAGGTGGTGCGCTCGGGCATCGCGTCCGTGCCGGCGGGGCAGGGCGAGGCGGCCGCGGCATTGGGGCTGGACCGGGGCCTGGAGATGCGGCTGGTGATGATGCCCCAGGCCTTGCGCGTGATCATCCCGCCGCTGACCAACCAGTACCTGAACCTGACCAAGAACTCGTCGCTGGCCGTGGCCATCGGCTACCCCGACATCGTGTCCATCGCCAACACCGCGATGAACCAGACCGGGCGGGCGGTGGAATGCATCGCCATCCTCATGGCCGTGTACCTGACGATCTCGCTGCTCACCTCGGCGCTGATGAACTGGTACAACGCCCGCGTCGCGATCAAGGAGCGCTGACAGCGCAAGGCCCATGAACCGCGCCGGCTACCAACCCATCGCGCCACGCCCGGCCCCCGCCGACACGGGGGGACCATGGGCGTGGCTGCGGGCCAACCTGTTCGCCGACTGGAAGACCGCGACGTCCACGCTGGTGCTCGGCGGCCTGCTGCTGTGGTTCGTGCCGCGCCTGTTCGACTGGGCGGTGCTCGGCGCGGTGTGGTCGGCCGACCTGAAGGCCTGCCGCGCGGCCGAAGGCGCTGGCGCGTGCTGGGGCGTGATCACCGAGAAGTACCGCATCATCATCTTCGGGCGCTACCCGTTCGAGCAGCAGTGGCGGCCCCTCGTGGCCACCGTGCTGATGCTCGCGATGCTCATCGCCAGCTGCACCCGCGCGTTCTGGCGCCCCTGGCTGGCGGTGCTGTGGGTCGCGGTGCTGGCCGTCTTCTTCGTGCTGATGTACGGCAACACGCCGGGCCTGGCCAGGGTCGAGACGGACCGCTGGGGCGGCCTGCCGCTCACGATCCTGCTGGCGACGCTGTCGATCGTGATGGCGTTTCCCATAGCGCTGGTGGTCGCCCTGGGCCGGCGCTCCGACCTGCCCGCGATCCGCGCGTTCTGCACGCTTTACGTGGAGCTGATCCGCGGCGTGCCCCTGATCTCGCTGCTGTTCATGGCGTCTTTCATGTTCCCGCTGTTCATGCCGCAGGGACTGACGATCGACGTGCTGATCCGCGTGCTGGTGGGCATCACGCTGTTCACCGCCGCCTACCTCGCGGAGGTCATCCGCGGCGGCCTTCAGGCCATCCCCAAGGGGCAGCTCGAGGCCGCCGCCACGCTCGGTCTGTCGTACTGGCAGACGCAACGCAAGATCGTGCTGCCGCAGGCGCTGGCGATGGTGGTGCCGAGCATCATGAACAGCTTCATCTCCGTCTTCAAGGACACCTCGCTGGTCAGCATCGTCAGCCTTTACGAGCTGACCGGCGCGCTGGACATGGCGATCAACGCGGACGCCGACTGGAAGCCGTTCAAGCTGCAAGGCTACGTCTTCATCGCGGCGATCTATTTCATCTTCTGCTTCTCGATGTCGCGGTACAGCCGCTGGGTCGAACGGCAGGTCAACAAGAGCAGGATGCGCTGAGGCGCCCCAAAGCCATGTCCGATCCCATCGTCGTCTTCGACAAGGTCAACAAGTGGTACGGCAACGACTTCCACGTGCTGCGCGACATCGACCTGCAGGTCGGCCGGGGCGAGAGGATCGTCGTGTGCGGCCCGTCCGGCTCGGGCAAGTCCACGCTGATCCGCTGCATCAACCGCCTCGAGGAGCACCAGCAGGGCCGGCTGGTGGTGGATGGCGTGGAACTGGGCGACGACGTCCGCGTGGTGGATGAGGTGCGGAAAAAAGTGGGCATGGTGTTCCAGCAATTCAACCTGTTCCCCCACCTCACCGTGCTGGAGAACCTGACGCTGTCGCCGATCTGGGTGGGCAAGCTGCCCAGGAAGCAGGCCGAGGAGAAGGCGATGCAGCAGCTCGAGCGCGTGCGCATCGCGGAGCAGGCGGCCAAGTACCCGCTGCAGCTTTCGGGCGGCCAGCAGCAGCGCGTGGCGATCGCGCGCGCACTGTGCCTCACGCCCAAGATCATGCTGTTCGACGAGCCGACGTCCGCGCTGGACCCGGAGATGATCAAGGAAGTGCTGGACGTGATGATCGAGCTGGCCGGCCAGGGCATCACCATGGTCTGCGTGACGCACGAAATGGGCTTCGCCAAGGCGGTGGCCGACCGGGTGATCTTCATGGACGAGGGGCAGATCGTCGAGCAGAACAACCCGCATGACTTCTTCAGCCACCCCCAGACCGACCGCAGCCGCGATTTCCTCGCCAAGATCCTGGGGCATTGAGCGGACCGCGGCGGGCGCCTGACGATAATCTACCCATGGCCGAAGCAGTACCGCCCACCCAGACCCTGCCGCGCGACGGCCAGAGCATCCTGGAGCTGGCCGCGCGGTCGATGTTCGACCTGTTCGCCAACGCCAGCGAGGGCATGCTGCTGGTGGACCGTGACGCCCGGGTGGTGTGGATCAACGACCAGTACAAGCGCTTCCTGCCCGCATTGGGCTACCAGCGTGTGGAGGACTTCGTCGGCCACCCCGTGTCGGAGGTGGTGCAGAACACGCAGATGCATCGTGTCATCCGCAGCGGCAAGCCGATCCTGATCGACCTGCTGTCGAACAAGGCCGGCACCTTCGTGGTGAGCCGCATTCCACTGCGCGACGAGAGCGGGCAGGTGATCGGCGCGCTGGGCATCGTGCTGTTCGACCATCCCGAAACCACGCTCCAGCCCCTGATCCAGAAATTCGCCGCGCTGCACCGCGACCTCGACGACGCGCGGCGCGAGCTCGCGAGCCAGCGCCGCACCAAGTACACGCTGGCCAGCTTCGTGGGCGGCAGCGCCGCCGCGGTAGAAGTGAAGCGCCAGGCAAGGCGCGCGGCGACATCATCCAGTCCGGTCCTGCTGCTGGGCGAGACCGGCACCGGCAAGGAATTGCTGGCGCAGGCGATTCACGCGGCCTCGCGGCGCGCCAACGGGCCGATGGTCAGCATCAACATCGCGGCCGTGCCCGACACGCTGCTGGAGGCGGAGTTCTTCGGCGTCGCGCCCGGCGCGTACACGGGCGCAGACAAGAAGGGCCGCGACGGCAAATTCAAGCTCGCCGACGGCGGTACCCTGTTCCTGGACGAGATCGGCGACATGCCGCCCAGCCTGCAGCCCAAGCTGCTGCGCGCGCTGCAGGAAGGCGAGATCGAGCCGCTCGGCTCCAACAAGGTGATCCCGTTCGACGCCCGTGTGATCGCGGCGACCTCGCGTGACCTCGGGGGGCTGGTGCGCGAAGGCAAGTTCCGCGAAGACCTGTATTACCGCCTGAACGTGCTGCCGATCCGCGTGCCGCCGCTGCGCGAGCGCCGGGACGACATCCCTGCGCTGGTGGAAGTGCTGGCCGAGGACATCGCGATGCGCAACGGCTCGGGGCCCCTCGACCTGAGCGCCGAGGCCATGGCGATGCTGGCGGCGCAACCCTGGCGCGGGAATACGCGCGAGCTGCGCAATGTTCTCGAGCAAGCCGCCATGCGCAGCGATACGCCGCACATCGAGTTGGCGCACCTCGAAGAGGTGCTGCGCGAAGCTGGCATCCAGACGGTGCCGTCGGTCCCGCCTCTGGCGCTGCGCGGGCTCTCGACTGCCCCGGAGCCCCAGCTGTTGCGCCCGCTTGGCGAGCAGGTCGCGGCGGTGGAACGAAGGGCAATCCAGGCGGCGCTGGCCGCCACCGGCGGCAACAAGCTGGCGGCCGCGAGGCTGCTCGGCATCTCGCGCGCCAAGCTTTACGAGCGCCTGGATGTAATGGCTGAAATTCAGACAAATGTCTGATAATCAGTCAATTCGCGGTGTCTGACTATCAGTCAGCTGGACTGGGGTTTTTACTAATAAAGCCAATGAAATCAAGGGCTTGGCGGTTGGCACGGCTCGTGCAATGCAATGGTGCATCGCTTCGCGGTATCAAGAGGAGACTTTTCAATGCAACGTCGTACATGGGTCGCGCTCGCCGCCTTGGCAGCCAGCGCGCTGATTTCCCCGGTGGCCCTGGCTCAGGCCAAGGACATCAAGATCGCACTGATCGCCAGCAAGACCGGACCGCTCGAAGCCTACGCGAAGCAGTCCATCGTGGGCTTCAACCTCGGCCTGCAGTACGCGACCGGGGGCACGATGGCCGTCGCCGGGCGCAAGCTGGTGGTGATCGAGAAGGACGACCAGGGCAAGCCCGACGTGGGTAAGTCGCTGCTGGCGGCCGCGTATGCCGACGACAAGGTCGACATTGCGGTCGGGCCGACCGCCAGCCCGGTCGCCCTGGCCATGCTGCCGGTGGCGGAGGAGTACAAGAAGATCCTGCTGGTGGAGCCCGCGGTGGCGGACTCGATCACCGGCGACAAGTGGAACAAGTACATCTTCCGCACCGGCCGCAACAGCAGCCAGGACGCCGCAGCCAACGCCGCGGCACTGGACCAGCCGGGCAACGTGATCGCGTTCCTGGCGAACGACAACGCGTTCGGGCGGGACGGCGTCAAGGCCTCGAAGGAATTCACCAAGAAAGCCAAGGTGGTCCATGAGGAGTATCTGCCGGTCGGCACGACCGACTTCACCGCCGGCCTGCAACGCATCATCGACAAGCTGAAGGACCAACCGGGCCGCAAATTCATCGCGGTCGGCTGGTCGGGCAGCCCGACGCCTTTCCCGAAGATCGCCGACCTCGACCTGAAGCGGCGCTTCGGCATCGAGCTGGCCACCGGCGGCAACATCCTGCCGGCCATGGTGGCCTACAAGCAGTTCCCGGGCATGGAGGGCGCGCTGTACTACTACTTCGGCATCCCGCAGAACAAGGCCAACGAGTGGCTTGTCGCCAACCACTACAGCAAGTTCAAGGAGCCGCCGGACTTCTTCACCGCCGGCGGCATGAGCGCGGCGATGGCGATCGTCGAGGCCTTGAAGAAGACCAACGGCGACACGTCCGCCGACAAGATGATCGCCACCATGGAGGGAATGAGCTTCGACACCCCCAAGGGCAAGATGACCTTCCGCAAGGAGGACCACCAGGCGATGCAGGACATGTATCACTTCCGGATCAAGAGCGATCCGGCGTTCGCCTGGGGCGTGCCTGAACTGGTGCGCGTCATCAAGGCCGAAGAACTGCACATTCCGATCCGCAACAAGCGCTAGCGACCGGCCGGCGCCGCAGGCGCCGCTGCATCTCGCCCCCCCGATCAGCCCCTCCAGCAGGGGGGCCGGGCGCGGCACGCCCGCTTTCCGCAGGAGATCCATGAGCCTTCTCGCCACCCAGGACCTGACGATCCGCTTCGGCGGCCACGTGGCGGTCAACGGTGTGACCTGTGCCTTCCAGCCGGGCACGCTCACGGCCATCGTGGGCCCCAACGGGGCCGGCAAGACCACCTATTTCAACCTGATCTCCGGGCAGCTCAAGGCGACGGCGGGCCAGGTCACGCTCGACGGGCACGACCTCTCGGGCCTGTCGGCGTCGCAGCGCACGCGCGCCGGCCTGGGCCGCGCGTTCCAGCTCACCAACCTCTTTCCGCGGCTGACGGTGCTGGAGAACGTGCGCCTGGCCGTGCAGGCCGCGCGCGGCGGGGCGCATCGGCGCGGCCTGAACCTGTGGAGCATCTGGAGCGACCACGAAGGCCTGACGCTGCGCGCTCACGAGATCCTCGAAGCCGTGGCCATGGCGCCCAAGCAGGAGGAAGTGGTGGCGAACCTGCCGCATGGCGACCAGCGCAAGCTGGAGGTGGCGCTGCTGATGGCGTTGCAGCCGGGCGTCTTCATGTTCGACGAGCCGACAGCCGGCATGAACGCGGCCGAGGCCCCCGTGATCCTCGACCTGATTCGCAACCTCAAGGCGGACAAGAGCAAGACGATCCTGCTGGTGGAACACAAGATGGACGTGGTGCGCGAGCTGGCGGACCGCATCATCGTGCTGCACAACGGCACGCTGGTGGCGGATGGCGACCCGGCGACCGTCATCGCGTCGCCGATTGTCCAGGAAGCATACCTGGGCATCGCGCCAAAGGAGGCCGCATGAACGAAAACGTCCTCACGCTCCAGGGTGTTCACACGCACATCGGCGCGTACCACATCCTGCACGGCGTCGACCTTGCCGTGCCGCGAGGCAAGCTCACGATGCTGTTGGGGCGAAACGGCGCGGGCAAGACGACGACCCTGCGAACCATCATGGGCCTGTGGCGCGCGTCCCGGGGCAAGATCGAATTCAACGGCCAGGACGTCACCGCGCTCCCGACACCCCAGATCGCGTCGATGAACGTAGCCTACGTGCCCGAGAACATGGGCATCTTCGCCGACCTGACGGTCAAGGAGAACATGCTGCTGGCGGCGCGCGGCGCCAGGACGGCCCAGCAGATGGACAGCCAGCGCCTTCAATGGATCTTCAAGCTGTTCCCGCCGGTGGAAAAGTTCTGGAACCACCCGGCGGGCAAGCTGTCCGGCGGCCAGAAGCAGATGCTCGCGGTGTCGCGCGCCATCATCGAGCCGCGTGAACTGCTGCTGATCGACGAGCCGAGCAAGGGCCTCGCGCCCGCCATCATCAACAACATGATCGATGCCTTCGCGCAACTGAAGGCCAGCGGCGTGACCATCCTGCTGGTGGAGCAGAACATCAACTTCGCCAAGCGGCTCGGCGACTCCGTGGCGGTGATGGACAACGGCATCGTCGTCCACGCCGGCTCCATGAAGCAGCTCGCCGAGGACGAGGAACTGCAGCACTCGCTGCTGGGGCTGGCGCTATGAAGAACCTCGACTTTGACTGGAAGCCGCTCGCGCTGGCGCCGCTGCTCGCGCTGATGGTGATGCCTTTCATCGGCTCGACCTCCAGCTGGGTGACCCTGACCGTTGCGGGCCTGGCCATGGGCATGATCATCTTCATCATCGCTTCGGGGCTCACGCTGGTCTTCGGCCTGATGGATGTGCTGAACTTCGGCCATGGCGTGTTCATCGCACTCGGAGCGTTCGTTGCCGCCAGCGTGCTCGGGACCATGGGCGACTACACGGCCTCCGGCAGTTTCTGGGTCAACCTGCTCGCGGTCCTTCCGGCGATGCTCGTGGCGATGCTGGTGGCCGGAGCGATCGGCATCGTGTTCGAGCGGTTCATCGTGCGGCCGGTGTACGGCAACCACCTGAAGCAGATCCTCATCACCATGGGCGGGATGATCATCGGCGAGGAGTTGATCAAGGTGATCTGGGGGCCGCTGCAGATCCCGCTGCCTCTGCCGGAAGGCATGCGCGGGTCGCTGTTGCTGGGCGATGCGGCCATCGAGAAATACCGGCTGTTCGCGGTGCTGGTGGGCCTGCTGGTCTTCGGGGTCCTGCTGTGGATCCTCAACCGCACCAAGATCGGCCTGCTGATCCGGGCGGGCGTTCAGGACCGCGAAATGGTGGAGTCGCTTGGCTACCGCATCCGTGTGCTGTTCATCGGCGTGTTCGTCGTGGGCAGCGCGCTGGCCGGTCTCGGCGGCGTCATGTGGGGCCTCTACCAGCAGAGCGTCACGCCGCAGATGGGCGCGCAGGTCACGGTGTTGATCTTCATCGTGCTGATCATCGGCGGTCTGGGCTCCACCACCGGTGCGCTCGTGGGCGCGCTGCTGGTCGGCCTGATGGCCAACTACACCGGCTTCCTGGTACCGAAGGCCGCGCTGTTCTCGAACATCGCCCTGATGATGGCGATCCTGCTCTGGCGGCCCCAGGGCGTCTACGCGCTCAGCAAGTAAGGCCCACCATGCTGAACCGCATTCTCTCGAATGACTTTCCGCGCAACCGCATCCTCGCGGTGGTGCTCGTCGCGCTGCTCGTCGGCCTGGCGTTCATGCCTTTCATCTTTCCCGGGGTGAAGGCGCTGAACGTGGCCGCGAAAGTCCTCATCTTCATCGTGCTGGTTGCAAGCTTCGACCTGCTGCTGGGCTACACCGGCATCGTGAGCTTCGCGCACACCATGTTCTTCGGCATCGGCGCTTACGGCGTGGCGATCGCGTCCACGCGAATGGGCGCGGGCTGGGGCTCGCTGTTCGTCGGCATCGCGACGGCACTGGCGCTCTCGTTCGTGCTGGCGCTGGCCGTCGGCCTGTTCTCGCTGCGCGTGCGCGCGATCTTCTTTTCCATGATCACGCTCGCGGTGGCGGCGGCCTTCCAGACGCTGGCGTCGCAGCTGTCCGACCTGACCGGCGGCGAGGACGGCCTCAGCTTCAAGATGCCGGAGCTGCTGTCGCCGAGCTTCCAGCTGGCCGAGGAGCCGTTCCTCGGCGTGTCGCTCGACGGCCGGCTGATCTGCTACTACCTGCTGTTCGTCACGGCGCTGGTGCTGCTGCTCGCGCTGCTGCGCATCGTCAACTCGCCCTTCGGCCGCGTGCTGCAGGCGATCCGCGAGAACGAGTTCCGCGCCGAGGCCATCGGCTATCGCGTGGTCGTCTACCGCACGACCTCGAGCATCCTTTCGGCGCTGTTCGCCACGATGGCCGGCGCGATGCTCGCGATCTGGCTGCGCTACAACGGGCCGGACACCTCGCTCTCGTTCGAGATCATGCTGGACGTGCTGCTCATCGTCGTGATCGGCGGCATGGGCACGATCTACGGCGCCGCCATCGGCTCCGGCGTCTTCGTGATCGCCCAGAGCTACCTGCAGGACCTGCTCAAGCTGGCCAGCGACGCAACGTCCGGCCTGCCGTGGCTCTCCGCGCTGCTGTCGCCGGACCGCTGGCTGCTGTGGCTGGGGCTGCTCTTCGTGTTGTCGGTTTATTACTTCCCGACCGGCGTCGTCGGGAAGCTTCGGGCTCTGCGCGCACGGCCCTGAATGTTGACGCTACCAACCCAAAGGAGACCGAGGTGAAGACAATGAATATCTATCGCGCTGCGCTGCTGTGGATCCCGCTCATGCTCGCCGCATGCGGCGGCAGCAGCGATGACCCGCTGCTGCGCAGGACGCACCTGGGCGAGGTGCGCGGCGCTCAAGACACCGCGGCCGGCACCTGGTCCTGGAAGGGCGTTCCTTACGCCAAGCCGCCGGTCGGCGCGCTGCGCTGGCAGCCGCCGCAGGAGCCGGATGCCTGGGCTGCGCCCCGCACCACAACCGCCTTCGGCAACGCGTGCGCGCAATACGGGCGCATCTACGGCCCGGGCGCGAACAACAGGTACGACGAGACCATTGGCACGACGCTGAATCAGGCCGTCGGCAGCGAGGATTGCCTGTACCTGAACGTCTGGCGGCCCGCCACCGCCGAGGGCAACCTGCCGGTCATCGTGTTCCTGCACGGCGGCAGCAACGTCTCCGGCTACACGGCCGACCCGGTTTACGACGGGGCCGCGCTCGCGAAGACCGCCAACGCCATCGTCGTCACGCCCAATTTCCGCCTCGGCGTGCTCGGCTTCATGAACCTGCCGCAGCTCAAGACCGGCGACGCCGCCACCGACTCGGGCAATTTCACGATGCTCGACAGCATCAAGGCGCTGCAGTTCGTCCGCACCAACGCCCAGGCATTCGGCGGCAACCCGGAGAGCGTGACGGTGGTGGGCCAGTCCGCCGGCGCGATCAACGTCTGGGCGCTGCAGACCTCGCCGATGATGGCGGCGGCCAGCCCGAAGCTGTTCCACCGCGTGATGCCGCTGTCCGGCGGCATCTCGCTGGCAAGCAACTTGCCGGCCGGCAGCATCCCGACGCTGAGCCCGGCGACGACCTACCTGGCGCAGGGCAATGCATTGCTGCAGAACCTGGTGATCGGCGACGGCCTTGCCACCGATGCCGCATCGGCGCAGGCGTACATCGCCGGCCGCACCCATGCGCAGATCGCCGACTACATGCGAAGCAAGACGCCCGAGCAGGTGTTCACGACCTTGCTGACCAAGCTTGCGCTGCTGGGCCTGGCCGGCTCCGGACCCATTCCCGACGGCAGCGTGGTCGCCGCGGACCCGATCGGCGCGATCAATGCCGGAAGCTACGTGAAGGTGCCGGTGCTGGCGGGCAATACCCGGGACGAGGGCAAGCTGTTCCCGTCGTTCCTGCCCCTGTTGGGCGGCACCGGCAACGCCCGGATCGTGACCGACGCGCAGCTCTTTGCCAACCACTTCGCCTACAACCCGAACGCTGCCGCGCAGACCACGGTCGAACAGTGGATCGCGCCGTCGTACCTGCCGGTGTCCGCGCCGACCACGGGCTTCACGGCGCGCTCCGAAGCGTTGAACCGGATCTTTTTCCTGAACAGCCGCGACAACGTGCTCAACGCGCTCAAGGCCAAGCAGGACAACGTCTGGTACTACCGCTTCGACTGGGACGAGCAGCCGGCGCCCTGGAACGACATCTACGGGGCCGTGCACGTCGTCGACCTGCCGTTCCTGTTCGGCAACTTCGGCCCGTCCCTGTTCGGCAACGTCTGGTTCGGCACCGCGAACAAGCCCGGCCGCGTCGAACTGTCGGCCGCGATGATGCAGGCGGTTTCCAGTTTCGCGCGCAATGGGGACCCGAACAACGCCGCCCTGGGCGCCACCTGGTCCACCTGGCCGCGAACGCTGGTGTTCGACGCCAGTCCCACGGCCAAGTCGATCCGCGCGGAGTGACCGCCGCGGGAGCAACCTAGGAGAGAGGTCACCCATGCCATACAGCTCACGTTATGTCACCTGCGCGGGCCGCGAGATTCATTACACCGAGTGGGGCGCGCAGCACAGCTCCACCGTGATCGCGTGGCATGGGCTGGCGCGCACGGGGCGCGACATGGACGAACTGGCCGAGCACCTGTCCGGGCGCTTTCGCGTGATCTGCCCCGACACGCTGGGCCGGGGCTTCAGCCAATGGAGCCCCGATCCGCACAACGAGTACACGCTGGCGTTCTACGCGAAGCTGGCCGCCGACCTGTTCGAGCGGCTCGGGATCGCCGATGCGCACTGGGTCGGCACGTCCATGGGCGGCGCCATCGGCACCGTCTGCGCGGGGGGATTGCTCCAGCCGCAGCTCAAGGGCCGCATCCGCAGCCTGGTGCTCAACGACAACGCGCCGCGGCTGGCCGAGCCCGCGCTGGAACGCATCCGCGCGTACGCGGGCAACCCCCCGGCCTTCGACACGATCGCGCAGCTGGAGGCGTTCTATCGCCAGGTGTACAAGCCGTTCGGCTGGCTGAGCGACGCGCAGTGGCTGCGCCTGACGGAAACATCGACGCGCCGGCTTCCGGACGGCCGCGTGACGCCGCACTACGACCCGGCGATGGTCCGCCAGTTCATCGACCACCCGCACGACTACGAATTGTGGGAGCACTACGACGCGATCACCCTACCCGTGCTGTGCCTGCACGGCGCCGAATCGGACCTGGTGCTGCGCGAGACGACGGACGAGATGATGCGGCGCGGCCCCGGCCTGAAGGGCTTGACCCGCATCGTCGACATTGCCGGTTGCGGCCACGCGCCAGCGCTGAACGTTCCCGAGCAGATCGACCTGGTGACGGCCTTCATCGAGCAGCACGAGCCCGCGGTGGCGGCGTGATGCGGGCCCCCACGCTTGCCCATTGCATGGGCGGCGCCGCCCCCCCGAGGGGGCCCTCGCGTCCACGGGCGGCCCGTCGACGCTCGCGCTAGCGCGCCGCCCCCATCGCCGTGGCGCGCTCGCGCGAGGCGGCAAGGGCCTGCACATCCGCCTCCTCGCGCGTGGGCCAGCCCGCGAGGTGCTGCTGCGTGATCGCGCCCAGCGCGGCGATCCACGCCGGGTCGTCGTTCAGGCAGGGGATGTACTGGAAAGCCTTGCCGCCCGAGGCCAGGAAAGCGTGTTGGCCTTCCATCCCGATCTCTTCCAGCGTTTCCAGGCAGTCCCCCGTGAACCCCGGGCACACGACGTCCACGCGGGCCACGCCGCGTTGCGCGAGCGCGCGCAGCGAGGGCTCGGTGTAGGGCTCGAGCCACTTGGCCTTGCCGAAGCGCGACTGGAAGGACACGGTGTACTGTTCCTTGTCCAGGCCGAGATGGGCGGCCAGCATGCGGGCGGTTTTCTGGCATTCGCAGTGGTACGGGTCGCCCAGGTGCAGCGTGCGCTCAGGCACCCCGTGGAAGCTCATCACCAGGTGGTCGCCCCGGCCGTGCTCGCGCCAGTGCCGCTCGATGCGGCGCGCCATCGCCTGGACGTAGCCGCGGTCGTCGTGGTAGCGGTTGACGAAGCGCAGCTCCGGCAGGTGGCGCACCCGGGCCGACCACGCGGTCACCGCGTCGATCACGCTGGCCGTGGTCGTGCCCGAGTACTGCGGATAGGCCGACACCACGAGGATGCGCGTGGCGCCCTGCGCCTTCAGCGCGTCCAGCTGCGACGCGATCGAGGGGCTGCCGTAGCGCATCGCATAGCGCACCGTGACGCGGTGCCCGTGCTCGCCCAGCCAGCCCTGCAGCAGCTTGGCCTGCTTGTCCGTCCACAGCTTCAGGGGCGAGCCGTCGGGCCGCCAGATGCTCGCGTACTTCGCGGCCGACTTGGCCGAGCGGAAGGGGAGGATGAGCCCGTACAGCAGCGGCAGCCAGATGAGCCGCGGGATCTCGACGACCCGCGGGTCGGCCAGGAACTCGGCGAGGTAGCGGCGCACGGCCCCCGTCGTGGGTTCGTCCGGCGTGCCCAGGTTGCAATACAGGACCGCGGTGCGGGCCGCCTGCCCGTGGGCGAACGGCGGTTCGGGTTGAAATGAGGCGGCCATGGGTTATTCTCACCGAATGCTGGACATTGCAAGAATCAAGGCCATCTCGCTTGACCTTGACGACACGTTGTGGCCGATCTGGCCCACGATCGAAAGGGCCGAAAAGGTGCTGCACGACTGGCTCGTGGACAATGCACCGATGGCGGCGGCGCTCTTTTCCAGCCCGTCGGCCTTGCGCGAGATCCGGGACTACATGGCGGCGAACCGCCCCGACCTGAAGAACGACCTGAGCGCGGTGCGCCGCGAGTCGATCCGCCTGGCGCTCTACCGCGCCGGCGAGAACCCGCTGATGGCCGAGGCCGCTTTCGAGGTGTTCTTCGCCGAGCGGCAGCGCGTGACGTTCTTCGACGATGCGCGACCGTCGCTGCAGTTCCTCGCCGGGCGCTTTCCGCTGGTGACGATCTCCAACGGCAATGCCGATATCGATCGCGTGGGGCTGGGCGAGTATTTCCGTGCCGCGATCTCGGCGCGCGAGTTCGGCGTCGGCAAGCCCGACCCTCGCATCTTCCACGCCGCCGCCGGTGCGGTGGACCTCCTGCCCGGGGACATCCTGCACGTGGGCGACGACGCCACGCTGGACGCGCTGGGCGCGCTCAACGCCGGCATGCAGGCCGCGTGGGTCAACCGCGCGGACCACATGTGGCCGCACGAGCAGGAGCCGCACGTCACCCTCAGCAACCTCACCGAGTTGTGCGAGCTGTTTCGCTAGACTGTCCTACATCTTTCCGAGCGCTTGCATCTTCCACGCCAGCCAGAGTTTGCGCAGCGGCGTGAGGCTCACGCGCTGGTGCAGCACCTGGAAGCCGTCGCGCTCGATCTCGCGCAGCAAGGTCCGGTAGATGCTGGCCATCATCAGCCCGGGCTTCTGGCTGCGCCGGTCGGCTTCGGGCAGCAAGGCCAGCGCCTCGTCGTAAAGCGCGTGCGCACGGTCGGCCTGGAACCGCATGAGCGCGGCGAAACGGTCGGAGTACTTGCGGTCGAGGACCTCGTGGGCCCTGACGTCGAACTGCTGGAGCTCGCTGATGGGGATGTAGATGCGCCCGCGCAGCGCGTCCTCGCCGACGTCGCGGATGATGTTCGTCAGCTGGAACGCCAGCCCGAGCTTGTGCGCATAGTCGGTGGTGCGCTGGTCGGCCTGGCCGAAGATGCGCGCCGAGACCTCGCCGACGATGCCCGCCACCAGGTGGCAATACCGTTCCAGCGCCTGGAAGTCGAGGTAGCGCGTCTGCTCCAGGTCCATGTGGCAGCCCTCGATGACCGCCAGCAGTTGCCGGGCCTCGATCCCGAAGGGCCCGGTGCACGGCATCAGCGCTTTCATGACCGGGTGGCTCGGCTGGCCCGCGTACGACTTCGCGACTTCGGCCTGCCACCACGCGAGCTTGGTTCGCGCCACGCCGGGCTCGGTCACTTCGTCGACGACATCATCCACCTCGCGGCAGAACGCATAGAACGCGGTGATCGCCGCCCGCCGCGGCCGGGGCAGGAAGAGGAAGGCGTAGTAGAAGCTGCTCCCCGATGCGGCGGCCTTGTCCTGGACGTACTCTTGCGGTGTCATGTGCCGGGATTGTCCCATCCGGCGGTCACTGGGCGCCTTAGCACTGCGTGCGGCGGTGCCATGAGCCTGGGGAGCGGCCCGGCGGCTCAAGCGCCGCCGGCGGCATTCGCGTACAGGCGCGCCAGCGACGCACGGCCCGCGAGCGTGAAGGCGAGCCGGGCCATCGTGCCGCGGACTTCGGCACGCGGCACTTTCACCTTGTGCGCCAGGCCCAGCGCGGGATCGGCGCGCAGCAGCACCAATGTCCGCGCGCCCAGCAGCGCCGGCAGGGCGCTCGCCGCGCGCACGCGCCGGCTCGTGATCGCGTCGGCATACCGCATGCCGGCTTCCAGCCCGTGTTCGGCCCGGCCGAGCCAGGGCTCGCGTACGGCGGCGAAGCGTTCCGGCCGGCGCACGACGTCCTGGGGCTGCAGGCCCGCTGCCGCCAGTTCGGCGGCGGGGAAATAGCAGCGCCCCGCGGCCAGGTCCGCCCCGGCGTCGCGCAGGATGTTGACCAGTTGCAGTGCCATGCCGTAGGCGCGGCCCAGCTCGCGCATTTCCCGGTGCGGCAGCGCGGCGAAGCCCGGGAGGTGGCGAACGCACAGGTCGGTCCAGAACTCTCCGACGCACCCGGCGACGAGATAGGTGTATTCGTCGAGCTGTTCCGCAGTCTGCAGCGCCTTGGGCGGCCCGGCGGGCGAGAAGCGCTCGATGTCGAGTGCCTGGCCGTAGGTGATATGCCGAAGGACCGCGCGGACGTCGTCGCGATCGGCCGGCGCCAGCGCCTCCAGCTGTTCGAGGCACTCGGGCAGGGCGAGGACGAGCCGGTGCTCGCCGGCACCGGCCTGCTCACCCGCGAACACGGCCGCGAGCCGGGACAGGGCCGCATGGGCCGGGGTCCTGCCTTCGATCGCGGTGGTCAGCGTCTCCAGCAGGTCCCGGCGCACGTCCACCGGCAGGCCGGCCGTGTCGGCAACGGTGTCCGTGGCGCGAGCCAGCAGGTAGGCGATGCCGATCGGGTGGCGCAGGGGGGCCGGCAGCAGCCGGATCGAGAGATAGAACGACCGGGAGACGCCGCGCAGCAGCGCGGGCATTTCAGAGCGTGGAAAGATGGCCTGGGGCATGGTGGATGCGAGTGATTGTCGCTTGACAAGCCTAGGCGATTACCCTAGATTACTAACCGGTCAGTCAGTAGTGATTCCATTCCGCGTACTTTCAGCTCAGGTTTGCCATGCCCAACATGCCCCGCAACAGCTCGCCGCGCCTCGCGCTCGGCCTCGCCCTGGCCGCCTCGTTCGCCGTGATGGCCTGCTCCAGGACCGAGGCCCCGCAGGAGCCGGTGCGGTCGGTCAAGGTCCTCACCGTCGGCGTGGACAGCTTCCAGTCGAACCATGAATTCGCCGGCGAAGTGCGGGCCCGGGTCGAGTCCCGGCTGGGCTTCCGTGTCGCGGGCAAGATCACCCAGCGCCAGGCCGAACTGGGCCAGCGGGTGAAGGCGGGGCAGATCCTGGCCCAGCTGGACCCGCGCGATTACCAGCTCGCGGCCGACGCGGCGCGCGCGCAACTCGCGGCCGCCACCACCAATCGCGACCTCGCCGCGGCGGATTTCAAGCGGTACGCGGCACTCAAGGACCAGAACTTCATCAGCGGCGCCGAACTCGAGCGGCGCGACACGGCATTCAAGGCGGCGCAGGCGCAACTGGACCAGGCCAAGGCCCAACTCTCGTCGCAGGGCAACCAGGCGGGCTACACCAGCCTCGTGGCCGACGTGTCGGGCGTCGTGACGGCCATCGAGGCCGAAGTGGGGCAGGTGGTGTCGGCCGGCTCCCCTGTCGTGCGGATCGCGCAGGACGGGCCACGCGACGTGGTGTTCTCGGTGCCCGAGGACAAGGTGGCCGCCATCAAGCCGGGCACTGACGTGGGCGTGCGCACCTGGACCGACAACACCCCGCTGGCCGGAAAGGTGCGCGAGGTCGCGGCCAGCGCCGACCCGGTCACGCGCACCTACCCCATCAAGGTGTCCCTCGATGCCGCCGCCGCGCCGCCGCTCGGCGCCACCGTGTACGTGTTGCCCAAGGCGCTCAGCCTGGCCGGCATGCCCGTCATCAAGCTGCCGACCAGCGCGTTGCGCAAGGAAGGGCAGGGCACGGCGGTCTGGGTGCTGGACAAGCCGACCATGACCGTCAAGTCCCAGCCGATCCAGATCGCGACCGCCGACGGCAACGAAGCCGTCGTCTCCGCCGGCCTGCAACCGGGGATGCTGGTGGTCTCGGCCGGCGTGCACGTGCTGTCGCCCGGCCAGAAGGTCACGATCTACCAGGAGAAGAACGCCCAGAGCGCCGCCGTCGCTGTCCAGGAGGCTACAAAGAACGTAGCTAGCGCCGCGGGCACGGCACAGGCTGCCATGCTGCCCACGGTGAAGTAAGGGGGCGATGATGCAGATTGAACCGAAGGAGGGGTTCAACCTCTCCAAATGGGCGCTCGAGCATCCGGCGCTGACGCGCTACCTGATGCTGGTGCTGATGCTCCTGGGTTTCGCCGCTTACTTCCAGCTGGGGCAGGACGAGGACCCGCCGTTCACTTTCCGCGCGATGGTCGTGCGCACCTACTGGCCCGGCGCGACCGCGCAGCAGGTCGCCGAGCAGGTCACGGACAAGATCGAGCGCGTGCTGCAGGAGGCGCCCTACGCCGACAAGATCCGCAGCTACTCCAAGCCGGGCGAGTCGCAGATCATTTTCCAGATCAAGGATTCGTCCAGGCCCGGCGATGTCGCGAACGTCTGGTACACGGTGCGCAAGAAGATCGGGGACGTGCGGTTTTCGCTGCCGCCGGGCATCCAGGGACCGTTCTTCAACGACGACTTCGGCGACGTGTACGGCGTGATCTACGCACTGGAGTCGGACGGCTTCAACTATGCCGAGCTCAAGGGTTTCGCCGACGACGTGCGCCAGCAACTGCTGCGCGTGCCGGACGTCGCCAAGGTGGAACTGTTCGGCGTGCAGGACGAAAAACTGTACATCGAGATCTCGCAGAAGCGCCTGGCCCAGCTCGGGCTGGACCTCGGCCAGGTCCTGCAGCAGTTGGGCCAGCAGAACGCGGTCGAATCCGCCGGCGCCGTGCAGACGCCCCTGGACATCGTGCAGGTACGGGTGGCGGGCCAGTTCGAAGCCGTCGAACAGCTGCGCAACATGCCGATCCGCGGCATGGGCTATGGAGCCGGCACGACTGCCGGAGGCAACCAGCTGCGCCTGGGGGACATCGCGGAGATCAAGCGCGGCTTCGTCGATCCGCCGCTCGTGAAGGTGCGCCACCAGGGCAAGGAAGTGATCGCGCTGGGCGTCTCGATGGCCAAGGGCGGCGACATCATCCGCCTCGGCCAGTCGCTCAAGACGGCGTTCGACCGGATCGAGGATGGCCTGCCCGCCGGCATCAAGCTGGTGCAGATCCAGGACCAGCCGCGCGCCGTCTCGAATTCGGTGAACGAGTTCGTGCGCACGCTGATCGAGGCGATCGTGATCGTCCTGGCCGTGAGCTTCATCGCGCTGGGCCTGCACAAGCGGCCCGACGCCGCCATGCTGCCGCTGTGGAAGCGCTGGTACGTGGACATGCGCCCCGGCCTGGTGGTGGGCATCACGATTCCGCTGGTGCTGGCCGTGACGTTCCTGGCGATGGACTTCTGGGGCATCGGCCTGCACAAGATCTCGCTGGGCTCGCTGATCATCGCGCTCGGCCTGCTGGTGGACGACGCGATCATCGCGGTGGAGATGATGGTGCGCAAGATGGAGGAGGGTTACGACAAGGTCCGCGCCGCCACCTTCGCCTACGAGATCACGGCGATGCCGATGCTGACCGGCACGCTGATCACCGCCACCGGCTTCCTGCCGATCGGCATGGCCAAGTCGACCGTGGGCGAGTACACGTTCGCGATCTTCGCGGTGACGGTGATCGCGCTGGTGCTGAGCTGGCTCGTGTCGGTGTACTTCGTTCCCTATCTCGGGACGCTGCTGCTGAAAGCCAAGCCGATCCCCACGGGGGCGGACGCGGGCCACCACGAGCATTTCGACACGCCGTTCTACCGCACGTTCCGGCGCGCGGTGGACTGGTGCGTGGAGCACCGCTGGATCACGATCGGCGCCACCTTGCTCACGTTCGCGCTGGGGATCGTGGGCATGGGCAAGGTGCAGCAGCAGTTCTTCCCGGATTCGAGCCGGCCCGAGATCATGGTGGACGTCTGGTTCCCGGAAGGCACCTCGTTCGCGGCCAACGAAGAGGTGACCAGGCGGGTTGAAGCGCGCCTGCGCGGCGAGCCCGGCGTCACGGGGGTGAGCACGTGGGTCGGCTCGGGCGTGCCGCGCTTCTACCTCCCGCTGGACCAGGTCTTCCCGCAGACCAACGTGTCGCAGTTCATCGTGATGCCCCAGGACCTGAAGGTGCGCGAGTCGCTGCGCGTGAAGCTGCCGGCGCTGCTGGCGCAGGAATTCCCCGAGGTCCGCGGCCGCGTGAAGCTGCTGCCCAACGGGCCGCCGGTGCCTTACCCGGTGCAGTTCCGGGTGGTGGGGCCGGACCCGGTGGCGCTGCGCGAGCGGGCCGACGAGGTGAAGGCCGTGATGCGTACCAGCCCCAACACGCGCGGCGTCAACGACAACTGGAACGAATCCGTCAAGGTGCTGCGCCTGGAGGTGGACCAGTCGAAGGCGAGGGCGCTGGGCGTCACCAGCCAGTCGATTGCCCAGGCCTCCAAGACCATCCTGGCCGGCACCAACGTGGGCCAGTTCCGCGAGGGCGACAAGCTCATCGACATCGTGCTGCGCCAGCCGCTGGACGAACGCAACGCCATCACGGACATCGCCAACGCCTACCTTCCGACCGCGTCGGGCAAGTCGATCCCTCTCACGCAGATCGCCAGGCCGGTGTTCACCTGGGAGCCCGGCGTGATGTGGCGCGAGAACCGGGACTACGCGATCACCGTGCAGGGCGACATCGTCGAGGGCCTGCAGGGCGCCACGGTGACCAACGAACTGCTGCCCCAGCTCAAGGCGCTGGAGAAGAAGTGGCCGCTCGGCTATGCGATCCAGGTCGCCGGCGCCGTGGAGGAGAGCTCCAAGGGCTCGTCTTCCATCGCCGCCGGCATCCCGATCATGCTGTTCATCACGTTCACGCTGCTGATGCTGCAGCTGCACAGCTTCAGCCGCGCCATGCTGGTCTTCCTGACGGGGCCGCTGGGCATCGCGGGCGTGGCGGGTGCCCTGTTGCTGCTCGGCCGGCCTTTCGGCTTCGTGGCGCTGCTGGGCGTGATCGCCCTCATGGGCATGATCCAGCGCAATTCCGTGATCCTCGTCGACCAGATCGAGCAGGACCGTGCCCGGGGCGTGCCGGCCTGGGACGCCATCGTCGAGTCGGCCGTGCGCCGGCTGCGGCCCATCGTGCTCACCGCCGCCGCCGCCGTGCTGGCGATGATCCCGCTCTCGCGCTCGGTGTTCTGGGGGCCCATGGCCGTCGCCATCATGGGCGGCCTGGTCGTGGCCACGGTGCTGACGCTGCTGGCCCTGCCGGCCATGTACGCGGCGTGGTTCCGCGTGAAGCGGCCGGACATCGAGTGGGCCGAGTCGCCGGCCGCGCGACCGGCCTTGGCCCTAAGCTAAAATAGCCGGTTGACCGGATTTGGGCGGGCGGTCGGGACTTCCGACCGCCCGCTTTGATTTTCAGCTCAGCGCGGGTGGCGAAATTGGTAGACGCACCAGGTTTAGGTCCTGACGCCAGCAATGGCGTGGGGGTTCGAGTCCCCCCCCGCGCACCAGAACACCTTTTATCCAAGAGAGACCCATCATGGCCGTGAACGTAGAAACCCTCGAAAAGCTGGAGCGCAAGATCACGCTGACGCTGCCCGCCAACGTCATCAAGTCGGAAGTCGACAACCGCCTGAAGCGCCTCGCGCGCACCGTGAAGATGGACGGCTTTCGCCCCGGCAAGGTGCCCATGAGCGTCGTGGCCCAGCGCTACGGCTACTCGGTGCACTACGAGGTGATGAACGACAAGGTCGGCGAGGCTTTCGCCCAGGCCGCCAAC
>Ga0255338_1002556_pt1 | contig 25834 bp, 24 predicted proteins | sample MeOH1_35cm_T4_19_FD_203715 | JGI IMG/M metagenome (GOLD analysis project Ga0255338, IMG submission 203715) | Sandy soil microbial communities from University of British Columbia, Vancouver, Canada - MeOH1_35cm_T4_195 | ecosystem: Engineered > Artificial ecosystem > Sand microcosm > Unclassified ...
CTCTTCATCGGTCTTGGCCGTCGTCGTGATGCTGATATTGAGACCGCGCAAGGCATCGACCTTGTCGTACTCGATCTCAGGGAAAATGATCTGCTCTTTCACGCCGATGTTGTAGTTGCCACGGCCATCGAAAGCGCGGCCGGAAATGCCGCGGAAGTCGCGCACGCGCGGCAGGGCCACGGTGACGAAACGGTCCAGGAATTCCCACATGCGGGTGCCGCGCAGCGTGACCATCGTGCCGATGGCCTGGCCTTCGCGGATCTTGAAACCGGCGATGGCCTTCTTGGCCTTGGTCACCACGGGCTTCTGGCCGGCGATCTTGGTGAGGTCGCCCACCGCGTTGTCCATGACCTTCTTGTCGGCGACAGCCTCCGAGACACCCATGTTCAGGGTGATCTTGGTCAGGCGCGGAACCTGCATCGGCGACTTGTAGCCGAACTTGGCGGTCAGCTCGGGGACCACCTTCTCGCGATAGTGTTGTTGCAGTCGTGCCATGGTCATGCCGCCTTGATTTCTTCGCCGCTGGACTTGAAGACGCGGACGCGCTTGTCGCCGTCGACCTTGATGCCCACACGGTCAGCCTTGCCCGTGGCGGCGTTGAAAATCGCCACGTTGGACTGGTGGATCGGCATCGACTTCTCGACGATGCCGCCGGTCGCACCCTTCATCGGGTTCGGCTTGGTGTGCTTCTTCACCAGGTTGATGCCCTCGACGACCACGTGGTCATCGTCCTTGCGCAGCACCACCTTGCCGCGCTTGCCCTTGTCACGGCCCGCGAGCACGATGACTTCGTCGCCTTTGCGAATCTTGTTCATGACGCGTCCTTCTTTACAGAACTTCGGGAGCCAGGGACACGATCTTCATGAACTTCTCGGTGCGCAGCTCGCGCGTCACCGGGCCGAAGATGCGGGTGCCGATGGGCTCCAGCTTGTTGTTGAGCAGCACGGCGGCATTGCCGTCGAACTTGACCAGGGAGCCATCGGAGCGGCGGATGCCCTTGGCGGTACGAACCACCACGGCGCTGTAAACCTCGCCCTTCTTGACGCGGCCACGCGGAGCGGCTTCCTTGATGCTCACCTTGATGATGTCGCCAACGCTTGCGTAGCGACGCTTGGAACCGCCGAGCACCTTGATGCAAAGAACGGACTTCGCACCGGTGTTGTCGGCGACTTCGAGCCGGGATTCTGTCTGGATCATTTCAAATATTCCCAACTTGTACCCAGTGGCTTGCCACCAGGTCAGTCTTGGGCCTGTCGTCGGCGCCATGAACAACTCACGGCGGCTTCGGTTAGGCGGTTATGCACCCCGCAAGGCACATGTCTTTTCTGAGCCTTTTAAAGCGCAGCCAGCGATTATGGCAAACCCGAGGGACGGTGTCAACAGCTGAGGCTTCAAGCCGGCAGGGTGAGGTACAGGCGCGCCAGTTCCTTGAAGGCTTTCACCTGCGGATCGACCCCGGTTTCCTCCTGCAGCAGGATCCCCACCGCAGCCGCCAGCGAGCCGGCGAGGGCGGCGTCCAGGAACAGCACCCGGCACCGGCGAGCCAGAACGTCCTCGACGGTCCGGGCATATTCTGTCCGGGCGGCAAAACGGACCATGGCCTCGGTGAGACCTGCGCCCAGGTCGCGATCGGCGCCCGGCAAGGCGGCCACGGCGGCGGCCTCGCTGCCATACGAGTGCAGACCCTGGGGCTCGCTCATCCGGGGGCGCTGGCGATCCGGGACATCACCGCCCGTCAAAATCAAGTTGGTGGTCACTCCCGATCTGGCCCTTTCCAAAAGCCGGCTTTGCATGCATTTTTCCAGAACGTCTTCGGCCATGGCGCGGTAAGTGGTCCACTTCCCGCCAGTCACCGTGACCAGCCCGCTGCGGCTGACCAGCACCGTGTGCTCGCGGCTCAGTCCCTTGGTATCGTCCCCATCGTCACCCTGGGGCTTCACCAACGGACGCAGACCCACCCACATGCTGCGGATGTCGGCCGGCGACGGCGCGCGGTCCAGGTAGCGGCCGGATTCCTCGAGGATGAATTGCAGCTCTTCCTTGAAGGGACGCGGCTCGGCCGGGAGGTCCTGGCGCGGCGTGTCGGTGGTGCCCAGGATGATCTTGCCCAGCCAGGGCACACCGAACAGGACCCGGCCATCCGCCGTCTTGGGCACCATCAAGGCATGGTCTCCGGGCAGGAATTCGCGGTCCACGACGATGTGCACGCCCTGGCTCGGCGCCACCATCGGCTGCACGGGACGGCCGATCGCCTGGCCGTCCTGCTGGCGGAACTGGTCCACCCACACACCCGCCGCATTGATCACGCACCGGGCGTTCAGCGCGTAGGCAATCCCGGTTTCGCTGTCCCGGCATTCGAGCCCGACGATCCTGCCGTTCTCGTGGCGCAACCCGGTCGCAGCGCAATAGTTGACCAGGAGCGCGCCGCGGGCAGCGGCCGTGCGGGCCAGCGCCAGCGCCAGCCGGGCGTCGTCGAACTGGCCATCCCAGTACTTGACCCCGCCCTTCAATCCCTGTGCGCGGGCGGTGGGCAGGCAGGCCAGGGTCTGCTCCCGGCTCAGGAACTCGGTGGGACCCAGGCCTGCTTTCCCCGCCAGTGCGTCATACATCTTGAGGCCAGCGCCATAGAAGGGCTTCTCCCACATGCGGTACGAGGGCATGACGAAGGGCAGCGGCTGCGCCAGGTGGGGCGCGTTGTGCAGGAGCGTCGTGCGCTCGTGCAGCGCCTCCCGGACCAGCGCGATATTGCCCTGCGCCAGGTAGCGCACGCCACCGTGAACCAGCTTGGTCGCGCGTGAGGACGTTCCCTTGGCGAAGTCATGCGCTTCGACCAGCACCACCGAGAAACCCCTCGCCGCCGCATCCAGCGCGACGCCCAGCCCCGTGGCGCCGCCCCCGATGATCGCCACGTCGTAGGTGACGGGACGGGCGAGCTGCGAAACCAGGTGCTCTCGATTCATGCGTCCCATTTTCACCGACAGCGCCCTGCGCGCGTCAACGCGCGGCGGCGATAGACTGGCGGCATGACAAGCACCATCGACACCGGGACGCCGGCGCCCATCGCCTTCATCGGCGGCGGCAACATGGCCAGCGCCATCATCGGCGGCCTGCTTCGCGAAGGGCTCCCCGCCGCGCAAATCGAAGTGGTCGAGCCCTACGAAGAGGCCCGCCGGAAGCTGCGTGCCCAGTTCGGTGTCGAGGCCCGCGAACGGGCGGGCCCGGCCTTGGCACGGGCCGCGCTCGTGGTCTGGGCTGTGAAGCCGCAAACTTTCAAGGACGCAGCCGGCGAGGCCCGCGGCCATATTGGCGGCGCGCTGCACCTGAGCGTCGCCGCGGGCATCCGGTCCGACAGCATCTTCCAGTGGCTGGGGACCCAACGCATCGTGCGGTCGATGCCCAACACGCCCGCGCTCATCGGCAAGGGAATGACGGCGCTCTATGCCCGGCCCGGCGTGTCCGCGGCCGACAAGGCGCGCGTGGAGCAGGTGATTGCTACCACGGGCGCATCGCTGTGGGTGGATGAGGAGGCGCTGCTGGACGCCGTCACGGCCCTGTCCGGCTCGGGGCCGGCCTACGTCTTCTTCTTCCTCGAGGCCATGACGCGTGCCGGTGTCGAGATGGGACTCTCGCGCGAGCAGGCGTACCAGCTCTCGGTGGGCACGTTCGCCGGCGCCTCCGCGCTCGCCCAGGCGTCCGGGGACCCGCCGGAAGTGCTGCGCCAGCGCGTCACGTCCAAGGGCGGGACGACCCATGCGGCGATCACCTCGATGGAGCAGGACCAGGTGCAGGTGCTTTTCATCAACGCGCTGCACGCTGCGCGGCGCCGTGCCTCGGAGCTGGGCGACGAGTTCGGCGCCTGATTACTTGAAGGCATAGCCGGCCGCGACGCCGGCAAACATCGTGAACCCCAGCCAATGGTTCACCCGGAAGGCCTTGAAACAGCCTTCCCGCTCACGGGTGCGGATCAGCGAGTAGTGCCACAGCGCCTGGGCGGCGCCGGCCCCCGTCGTGGCCAGGACGACCGCCAGCGGAATCCGCCCCGCCAGCGTCACCGCCCAGATGCAGAGGTAAGCGGCATAGCACAGCATGACCACCGGCACGTCCGCGGTGCCCAGAGTGACGGCCGATGTCTTCATGCCGATTTTCACGTCGTCGTCGCGGTCGACCATGGCGTATTCGGTGTCGTAGGCCAGCACCCAGAACAGGTTGCCCAGCAGCAGGACCCATGCCACCAGCGGTACCCGCGACTGCACCGCGGCGAACGCCATCGGGATGCCGAAGCTGAACGCGATACCCAGCACTGCCTGCGGCATGGACACGAACCGCTTGGCATATGGATACACGAGCGTGATCACCAACGCCGCGAAGGACCAGCCGACAGTCACCGCATTGGTCGTCAGCACGAGGCCGAACGCCGCCAGCGCCAGCACGGCGCCCAGCAGGAGCGCCTCCCGTACCGAAATCGCGCCGCGCGTCACGGGGCGCTGCGCCGTGCGCTTCACGTGCCGGTCGAACTCGCGGTCGGCCACGTCGTTCGCGCAACAGCCGGCGCTGCGCATCAGGATCGTGCCGAGCGTGAAGACCGCCAGCAGGTGCCAGCCCGGAAAGCCCTGGGCCGCGATCCAAAGCGCGCTGAGCGTGGGCCACAGGAGCAGCAGCCAGCCCGCCGGGCGGTTCCAGCGGATCAGGTCGAGGTAGAGGCCAAGCTTTTCGCGCAGCATCGCGCGTCCGTACAGCGTGTTCATCTTTGCTGGATCGAGACGAAGGGACTACGACAGCCGCTTCACGCCGGGGAGCTCGCAGGCATAGACGGCATTGCGCAGCGCGGCGATCGCCTCGTAGCGGGTGAAACTGCGGCGCCACGCCAGCACGACGCGGCGCGTCGGCGGGTCGCCGTCGAACGGGATGTACTTGACGAACGCCTGGTCTTCCTTGCGCCGCTTGGGCCGCGCCTCCAGCGCCTCCTTGGGCACCGACAGCCGGGGCACGAGCGTCACGCCCATGCCGGCGGCCACCATGTGCTTGATCGTCTCGAGCGACGAGCCTTCGAAGCTCTTGCGGATACCTTCGGCGTCGCTGGAAAAGCGCGCGAATTCCGGACACACCTCCAGCACATGGTCGCGAAAGCAGTGGCCTGCGCCCAGCAGCAACATCGTTTCGCTTTTGAGTTCCGCCGAAGTAACGGTCTTCTTGGCGGCCAGGGGGTGATTGCTGGGCACCGCCGCGAGGAACGGCTCGTCGTAGAGCTGGGCCACCGCCAGCCCGGTATCGGGAAACGGCTCCGCCATGATCGCGCAATCGATGTCGCCCGTGCGCAGCATCTCCAGCAGCCTGACGGTGAAGTTCTCCTGCAGCATCAGCGGCATCTGCGGCGTGCGGGAGATCGCCTGGCGCACCAGGTCCGGCAGCAGGTACGGGCCGATCGTGTAGATCACGCCCAGTTTCAGCGGCCCGGCCAGCGGATCCTTTCCGCGCTTGGCGATTTCCTTGATGCTCGCCGCCTGTTCGAGCACGCTCTGGGCCTGGCGAACGATGTCTTCGCCCAACGGCGTGACAGTCACTTCGTTGGCGCTGCGCTCGAACAGCTTGACCTCCAGCTCGTCCTCGAGCTTCTTGATCGCCACCGACAGCGTCGGCTGCGAGACGAAGCAGGCTTCGGCGGCCTTGCCGAAATGCTTCTCGCGGGCCACGGCGACGATGTACTTGAGCTCTGTGAGCGTCATGGTGGGTGTTTCTTGGTCAAGCCTTGAGGTATTCCGATTTTCCTCCCAACCAGCGGGCCGTGTGCTTTCGGGCCAGTTCGGGGTGGCGATCGAGCATCAGGGGCGCGAGCCGGCGCGCCCAATCCAGCAGCTGGCCGTCGGTGGCCAGGTCCGCGAAGCGAAGCAGCGGCGCGCCCGACTGGCGGGCGCCCAGGAACTCGCCGGGCCCGCGGATTTCCAGGTCGCGCCGGGCGATCTCGAAACCGTCGGCGGTGCCCGCCATGGCCTTGAGCCGCGCGCGGGCCGTCTCGCCCAGGCGTCCGCCCTGGCCGGCCGAGTACAGGAGCACACACGCCGACGCGGCGGCCCCCCGGCCGACGCGGCCGCGCAGCTGGTGCAACTGCGACAGGCCGAACCGCTCCGCGTGCTCGATCACCATCAGCGAGGCGTTCGGCACGTCCACCCCGACTTCGATGACCGTCGTCGACACCAGCACGCCCATCTGCCCGCCCGTGAACAGCGACATCACGGTCTTCTTCTCCGCCGGCGGCATCCGCGAATGCAACAGCCCGACCATCACGCCCGGCAGGGCGGCACTGAGCGCCTCGTGGGTCGCGGTGGCGTTGGTCAGGTCCAGCGCCTCGCTTTCCTCGATCAGCGGGCAGACCCAGTACACCTGCCGGCCTTGCACAACCTGCGACCGGATGCGCTCGGTCACCTCGTCGCGCCGGCTGTCCGCTATCAGCTTGGTGACGACGGGCGTGCGGCCGGGCGGCAGTTCGTCGATGGTGGAAACGTCCAGGTCGGCGTAGTAGCTCATCGCCAAAGTGCGGGGGATCGGTGTGGCCGACATCATCAGCAGGTGCGGCTCCTGGCCCGCCTCCTTCATCTTGTCGCGCAGCGCCAGCCGCTGCGCGACACCGAACCGGTGCTGTTCGTCGATGATGGCCAGCCCCAGGTTGCGGAACTGCACCTGGTCCTGGATGACGGCATGCGTGCCGACGACCAGTGCCGCCTCGCCGCTCGCTACCAGCGCCAGCATCTCGGCCCGCTCCTTCTTCTTCTGGCTGCCGGTCAGCCAGGCCACCCGCAAGCCGCGGGGCGCGAACAAGGGCTCCAGCCAGCCGATCAGCTTGCGGAAGTGCTGCTCGGCGAGGATTTCGGTCGGCGCCATCAACGCACCCTGCCAGCCGGCGTCAATGGCGATGGCCGCCGCCAGCGCCGCGACCACGGTCTTGCCCGAGCCGACGTCGCCCTGCAGCAGCCGGTGCATCGGTACGCCACGGGCCAGGTCGCGGGCGATCTCCTCGCCCACGCGCCGCTGCGCGGCGGTCAGCTTGAATGGCAAGGCCGCGAGCAACTGTTCGTGCAGGCCGCCGGGCTTGCCTGCCAGCGCCGGCGAGCGAAGCACCTCGCGCTCGCGCTTGCTTTGCAGCTGGGAGAGTTGCTGCGCGAGCAACTCCTCCGCCTTCAGCCGTTGCCACGCGGGGTGGCCGCGATCCTCGAGGGTGGCGAGCGGCACGTCCGGCGCGGGCTGGTGCAGGAACGCCAGCGCCTCGCGCAAATTCCACACCACGGGCCGCAGCGTTTCGGTGACGCCAGGCGGGAAGGTGTCGGACAAATCCGCGCGCGCCAGGGCGCCGAGCACCGCCTTGCGCAGGTAGGCCTGCGGCAGGCTCGCCACCGTGGAGTAAACCGGTGTCAGCGCGGAGGGAAGCTCGCCGCCCGCCGGCTTGTATGTCGGATGGACCATTTGCCAGCCGAGGAATCCCCCCTTGAGCTCCCCGCGCACCCGCACCCGCGTGCCCACGGCCAGCGCCTTCTGCTGCGAGGGGTAGAAACTGAAGAAGCGCAGCATGCAGGTGTCGCTGCCGTCGTCCACGGTCACCAGCAGTTGCCGGCGCGGCCGGTACGCGATCTCGCAAGCCGTCACGGTGGCTTCGATCTGCGCGGTGTCGCCTTCCCGGCAATCGCGCAGCCGGACGATCCTGGTTTCATCCTCGTAGCGCAGGGGCAAATGCAAGGCGAGATCGATGTCGCGTGCCAGGCCCAGCTTCACGAGGGCTTTCTGGGGCTCGGACAGGGCCTTGGCTTCGGGCATGGGACAATTCTGCCTTCTCTTGGAACGGGCCTGTCCAGCCCTCAAGCATGCGCAACTTCACCGTCCGCGATTTCGATTTCGCCCTACCCCCCGAACTGATCGCCCAGCACCCGGCGCCCGAACGCAGCGCCTCGCGCTTGCTGGATGCCACCGGCCCGCGGGCCGTGGACCGGATTTTTCGCGACCTGCCCGACCTGCTGGAACCCGGCGACCTGCTGGTCTTCAACGACACCAAGGTGGTGAAGGCCCGCCTGTACGGCGAGAAGCCCACCGGCGGCAAGGTCGAACTGCTGATCGAGCGCGTCCTGCAAGGCCACGATGTGGTCGCACACATGAAAGTCAGCAAGAAGCCGCCAGTCGGAACCACTTTGGCCATGCAAGGCGGTTTCAGCGCCAGTTTGCAGGGCCGCTGGCCGGATGACAACGGCCCGCTGTTCCGCTTCCGCCTGAGCGACGAGCCTCATGCCCTGATGGAGCAGCATGGCCACGTCCCGTTGCCGCCGTATATCGAACACGGCGACACCGCCGAGGACGCCCGGCGCTACCAGACGGTCTTCGCGAAGAACCCGGGCGCCGTGGCCGCGCCGACGGCGGCGCTGCACTTCGACGAGGCGCTGCTGGCGCAGCTCGACGCACGCGGCGTGCAGCGTGCCAGCGTCACGCTGCACGTAGGCGCCGGCACTTTCCAGCCGGTGAAGGTCGATGACATCGCGCAGCACAAGATGCACAGCGAGTGGTACGAGGTGCCGGCGCAAACGCAGCAGGCCATCGCCGACACGCGCAAGCGCGGCGGCCGCGTCGTCGCCGCGGGGACCACCACCGTGCGCACGCTCGAATCCTGGGCGTCGACCGGCCAGGCCAGCGGGGACACGGCCATCTTCATCACGCCGGGCTTCCCCTTCCGCGTCGTCGATCGACTGGTGACCAACTTCCACCTGCCCCGCTCGACGCTCCTGATGCTCGTGAGCGCCTTCGCGGGCTACGATCGCATCATGGACCTGTACCGCCACGCCATCGCCGAGCGCTACCGATTCTTCAGTTACGGCGATGCGATGCTCCTCGCCAAGGCCCCCTGAAACCCATGCTCTCCTTCGAACTTCTCCAGACCGATGGCCATGCGCGCCGCGGCCGCCTCACGTTGAATCACGGCGTCGTGCAGACGCCGATCTTCATGCCCGTGGGCACCTACGGCACCGTCAAGGGCGTGACGCCGCGCTCGCTCGAGGAGATGGGCGCGCAGATCATCCTGGGCAACACGTTCCACCTCTGGATGCGGCCGGGGCTCGACGTCCTCAAGCAATTCGGCGGCCTGCACCGCTTCGAGCGCTGGGACAAGCCGATCCTCACCGACTCGGGCGGCTTCCAGGTGTGGAGCCTGGGCGAGATGCGCAAGATCAGCGAGGAAGGCGTGAAGTTCGCCTCGCCGGTCAACGGCGACAAGCTGTTCCTCACGCCCGAAATCTCGATGCAGATCCAGACGCTGCTCAACAGCGACATCGTGATGCAGTTCGACGAGTGCACCCCCTACGACACCAAGGGCCACATCACCACCGAGGCCGAAGCGCGTTTCTCGATGGAGCTGAGCCGGCGCTGGGCGCACCGCTGCAAGGAAGAATTCGCCAGGCTGCAGAACCCGAACGCCCTGTTCGGCATCGTGCAGGGCGGCATGTACGAGCACCTGCGCGAGGAATCGCTGGCCGCGCTGGTGGAGATGGAATTCCCCGGCTACGCCGTCGGCGGCGTGAGCGTCGGCGAGCCCAAGCAGGAGATGCTGCGCATCATGGCGCACACGCCGCACCGGCTGCCGGCGAACAAGCCGCGCTACCTGATGGGCGTCGGCACGCCGGAGGACCTGGTCGAAGGCGTCGCGCAGGGCGTGGACATGTTCGACTGCGTGATGCCCACGCGCAACGCGCGCAACGGCCACCTGTTCACGCGCTTCGGCGACCTGAAGATTCGCAACGCGCGCCATCGCACCGACGAGCGGCCGCTGGACGAAACCTGCAACTGCTATGCGTGCAATGGCACGACCGCGGCCGACGGCACCGTGTCGGGCGGCTTCTCGCGCGCCTACCTGCACCACCTGGAGCGCTGCGGCGAGATGCTAGCCCCCATGCTCGCCAGCATCCACAATCTGCATTACTACCTGAACCTGATGCGCGAGATTCGCGAAGCCCTCGATGCCGGGAACTTCGGCGCGTATGCGCAGCGCTTCAGGCAGGACCGGGCACGGGGCGTGTGAGGCCGGGCCCGGCGCCCGCGCCGCAGGAGTGGCAGAACTTCTGGAACGCACCCTTGCGGGTCGTGCACTGGCCGCAATGGTCGAACAAGCCGATGCCACAGTGGGGGCAGAAGTCGATCTTGTCGTTCTTCAGGTCCACGGGCCGCTCGCACCCCGGGCACACGCCCTTGGCAAGCCGGGCGAGCGCCGTGTCGTAGCTCAATTCCACGCGGCGTTGGGCGTCCGGCAGCTGCTCGGCCGCTTTCTGCCGCTCCAGGTAGCGGTTCAATGACACGATGGCCTGGCGGCCCACGAGCACGGTGACGACGATGCCGACGATGTAGCGCACATAGCCGCCGTAGCTGGGCAGGTAAGGCACGAGCTCGACGAAGAAGGCGAACAGCGCGAAGAAGATGAAGCCCCAGACGAACGGCCAGTACGTGCCGTGGCGCTTCGTCTTGAACAGCCAGCCCGCGGCGATGAGCAGCGGCAAGGTCAGCGCCAGCCGGTACAGGAAGACGCGCAGCTCGACGCGCCGGTATTCCGCGTTGAGCTTTTCCTGCGCGGTGCGCTCCATTTCCTGCAGGTGCTGCTGCGCCCGGGCCCGGGCCTGCCGCGCGTTGAGCGCGAGCTGCTCCTGCTGCTCCACCTTCGCCTGCGCGTCACGCTCGGCCTGCCGCAGCCCGTCCAGCGCCTTGGTACGGGCGACCAGTTCAGGGTCCTGGTCGGACAACTGCGTTGCGCGGCGCGTCGCCAGCCAGTTGTTGAAGGTCTCGCGCGCGCTTTGCGTGTCGGATTGCGCGACCCGGTGCTTCAGGCGGGCCTGCTCCAGCGCCGACTGCGCCTCCTGCGCCCCGCGTTGCGATACCTTGATGCCTTCGCGCAAACGCTCGGCGGCCGGCCGGTCGAGGAAGTCATCGACCTCCAGTTGCTTTTCGACTTTCGGCAAGTCGCCTACCACGGTGCCGCCGAGCCCGATCAGGAACCCGGCGAACACGAGCGCGACCAGCCAGAGCCCGCGGCGAAACCACTTCTCGGACAGGCGCAGGGATTTGCTCATCTCTCTTCTCCTCTCAAGGCAACCGAAGGATCACAGGCGCGGAGCCCAGGCCCGAGTGTTGCAGCCACTCGAACACGGAGTCTACGGTCACGGTCTCGATGCGGTCGGCAAACCGCTTTTCGTTCGGGTGGTCGTCGAAGGCGACGTTCGCGGCGCTCGCTCGCGCGCCCAGCCGCGTCAGGGGCCCGAGCTTCAGCGCCGCCGGCTCGTACCCGCGGGCGCGCAACCAGTTCTGTGCTGCGCCACGGGAAGGCGCGCCGCCGTCCATCGCGCCGGCCAGCGTTTCGACGGCCCACTGGTTGGATTGCTGGTAGCGCTGTCCCCAGGCATAGCTCACGATGCTGTAGGGCTTGTGGTGCAACGCCGCGGCGCGCGTGTTGTCCTGCAGCAGCGGCAGCAGCTTGTCCTGGACGTCGCGGGAGGGCACGACCCAGGCCGCCTCATGGCGCCACAGGTCGTCCAGGAAGAACTCGCCCAGGCCCTGCCGGTACACGGCCGCCTCGGCGCTGCCGCATTGATTGAGCTTGTGCACGATGCGCCAGGTGCCGGCCGTGCCGCCGGCACCGGGCTGGCGATAGGCCAGGCCGAGGTGCGAGTAGCGCACGCCGTACTTGCCGAGGTCCTGCCCGGCGCGGGCGAGCAACACGACGTCGGCCCCGCTGGCGTCGAGCGCGGCCTGGGTGCGCTCGGCCAGCACCAGCCCGCGCTCGATGGTTCGGGCGCTGGGTTTCTTCTGCTCGCAGGAGCGCCCTGCCAGCGCCGGTGGCGCGGCGAGCATCACTGCCGCCAGTGCCGTGATGGAAACGATGTGCTTCATGGCGCCCCTCAGTACGTGATGCGCTCGTTGTGGAGCAAGGCGCGGCCCAGCGCATTGGGCAGGAAGGCGATCGCCTCGCCCGCCGCCGACAGGATCACGCCCGAGCCGATCACGCTCACCGTGACCAGCGTCCCTGCGGCGACGGAAGCATTGGCGACACCGCGCCCGACCACCTTCACACTGACGCGCGCGCCGTCGGACGCGCGCTCCAGCACGTACAACGTGCTTGACGCTCCGACTTCGACCGCCTTCACCACGAACACGGCGCCCGCGGCGGACAGCATCACGGGGACGGCTACCGAGGCACCGGCGGCGACGCTGGCGCCGGCCACGACGGAGGCCAGCGGCAGGGCCGAGACGGCGCTGAGCGCCGATGCTTCGCTTTGGGCCCGGGCCGGCAGCGCGGCAAACGTGCTGCACGCGAGGGCCAGCGAGATCAGTGTCTTCTTCATGAGGGAACTCCTTGGAGGATGGGACAAGGGTCAGGCGGCCGCGTCATCGGCGGCACGGGACAGTCGGCCCTGGGGATGCGCGTCGGCCAGGTCGGCTTCGTGCGCGTCGCGCAAGGACTTGGCCAGCGTGAAGGTGCAGGTGATCAGGTACAGCCAGCTCACACCCAGGAACGCCTTGTAGGTTTCGTTGATCTCCATGCGCAGCAAGCCCCAGCCGGTCAGCGCCATCGCGAGGAAGAAGCCGCCCCAGACCACGTAGCGGAACATCGGCGTGTCGGCGGCGCGGCCCTCGGCCTTGCTCTTCTCGCTGTCACGGACGAACTTCGCCAGCACGAACGCGGCCGAGAGGCAGAAGAAGTAGCCCATGATCATGAACGCGCGATCCAGGTCCTTGCCCGGCAGGTAAGCCAGGCCGACGCCACACAGGAACGCGGCGGCAAGGAAGGACACCCAGACCTGCAGTTGCCAGGCTTTGGAATCGCGGTGAATCAGGACTTGCATGTGGACCTCTTGGAGGTTGTTGAACATGCACGAAGTGTCGGTGGCGGTCCGCAAAAAGTCGCGATATTCGGCCCGAATGCGCTAACGGTATCCCGACGGTATCGAAAATCGATACTCAGACCGCAAGCAGCTGCGCCACCTGGGCGCGCAGCATTTCCAGCTGCACCTGTGCAGGCGGTACGGGCGCACCCACGTTCAGCCCGACGCGATTGAACAGCCCGCGCCGGAACGGCCGCACCATGGCGCCGCCCTCCTCCACCCGGCTGAAATACGAGCCCCAGAGATTGGTGAGGGCCATCGGGATCACCGGCACCGGCTGGCGCTCCAGGATTTTCATGATGCCGCCCTTGAACTCCTGCAGCGTGCCGTCGCGCGTGATACCGCCCTCGGGGAAGATCGCCAGCAGGTCGCCACCCCGCAGCACCTGGGCCGCCGCCTCGAACGCCGCCTCGTAGGCCGCCGGGTCTTCCTTGCGCGGGGCGATCGGGATCGCCTTGGCCAGCCTGAACAGCCAGCCGAGCACCGGCACCCTGAAGATGCGGTGGTCCATGACGAAGTAGATCGGCCGCGGGCTCGCCGCCATCAGCAACACCGCATCGACGAAGCTCACGTGGTTGCAGACGAGCACGGCGGCGCCTTCGACCGGGATGTTGTCGTCGCCCGTGACCTTGAAGCGGTACACCAGCCGCGAAGCCAGCCACGCGATGAACCGCAGCAGGTACTCGGGCACCAGCATGAAGATGTAGAACGCCACGACGGCGTTGGCCAGCCCGACCAGCAGGAAGATCTGCGGGATCGTCATGCCGATCTTGAGCAGCACGCCCGCGATGACGGAGCTGGCGATCATGAACAGCGCATTGAGGATGTTGTTTGCCGCGATGATCCGTGCGCGATGCGTCGGCTGGCTGCGCAGCTGGATCAAGGCATACATCGGCACGCTGTAGAGGCCCGCGAACAGGCTGAGCAGCGCAAGGTCGGCCATCACGCGCCAGTGCGCAGTCGCGGCAAGGAACTGGCCCAGCGTCAACCCTGTCGCGGGAGGCAGGCCGCGCGACGCGAAGTACAGGTCGATCGCGAACACGCTCATGCCGATCGCGCCCAGCGGCACCAGGCCGATCTCCACGTGGCGCCGCGAGAGCACTTCGCACAGCAGCGACCCGATGCCGATGCCCACCGAGAAGACCACCAGCAACAGCGAAGCAACCTGCTCGTTGCCGTGCAGCACTTCCTTGGCGAAGCTGGGGAACTGGCTGAGGAACACCGCGCCGAAGAACCACATCCAGCTGATGCCCAGCAGCGAGCGGAACACCACGATGTTCTGGTGCGCGAGCTTCAGGTTGCGCCAGGTTTCGCTCACCGGGTTGAAATTGACCTTCAGCCCGGGGTCGGTCGCGGGCGCCGACGGGATGAACTGGGCCACCGCGCGGCCGACCACCGCCAGCAGCACGCACGCGATCGCGACGTCCCGCCGGCCGACTTCGGGAATCGCCACGATCAGTCCGCCGACCACGTTGCCCAGCAGGATGGCCACGAACGTGCCCATTTCCACCATGCCGTTGCCGCCGGTGAGCTCGCGCTCATCGAGCACCTGCGGCAGGTAGGCGAACTTCACCGGCCCGAACAGCGTGGAGTGCAGGCCCATGAGGAAGGTGCACGCCAGCAGCACCGCGACGTTGTCGTTGTAGAACCCGTACGCCGCGATCGCCATGATCGCGATCTCCAGGTTCTTGACCAGCCTGATCATCGTGGTCTTGTCGTACTTGTCCGTCAGCTGGCCGCTCGTCGCCGAGAACAGCAGGAAGGGCAGGATGAACAGCGCGCCGATCACCAGGCCCGCCATCGCCGGCGGCAACCAGCCGATCTGCAGCTGATACGTCACCATCACGGTGAAGGCGAACTTGAACAGGTTGTCGTTGGCGGCGCCCGAGAACTGCGTCCAGAAGAACGGCGCGAAGCGGCGTTGCCTGAGCAGCGCGAACTGGTTCGGGTGCGGCTGCGAGGCCGGGCCGGCGGGAACTTCGGCGATGGCGGTGGTCATGTCAGGCTCCTTCGGCTATTGCCGCACCGTTTCGGTCTCGGAAAGAATCGATCGCATCTTCGCTCCTGGTCTGAACGGCGCGAGTCTGCGGATTCTCGGTGTTTTCGTCCACGGATTGCGATACATTCCACTCAAATGAACCTTGCAGTATCGGATTTCGATACCCAACCTCCATGAGCACCACCGCCGATCTCGTTCTGGCCCTAAAGAAGGAGCTCAAGTCCGCGCAGATGACGTACGCCGATCTTGCGCGCGCGCTGGACATGGCGGAATCGAGCGTCAAGCGCATGCTGGCCAAGGGCGACATGCCGTTGTCGCGCATCGACGCGATCTGCCGCGCGCTCAAGCTCGATTTCGCCGAACTCGCGCGGCGCGTCGCCGACGCGCAGCCCCTGCTCAAGGAGCTGACACAGGAGCAGGAGAGGGCGGTGGTGGCCGACAAGAAGCTGCTCTTGTGCGCCATTTGCGTTCTCAGCCAGTGGACGCTGGACCAGATCTGCGGGCACTATCGCCTGAGCGAGGCCGAGTGCATCAAGTATTTCGCGCAGCTTGACCGCCTGGGCATCATCGAGCTGCGGCCGCTGAACCGCTACCGGCTCAAGCTGGCCAAGACCTTCCGCTGGCGGCCGCACGGGCCAGTGATGAATTACTTCCGGGAGAACGCCCTGCTGGACTACTTCTCGGGCGGTTTCGACGCGCCCGGCGAGGGTGTGCTGCTGGTGCATGGATCGGTCAGCCGCGGCCTCGCGCCTTCGTTCCTGGAGCGGATGCAGCGCGTCGCCCAGGACTTCGCGCAGCAGCACCAGGCCGACCAGAAGCTGCCCGAAAAGGACCGCGAAGGCTATACGCTGCTGCTCGCGATGCGCAGCTGGGAATTCGCCGCGTTCACGGCGCTGCGGCGTTGACGCCCCGCGCTATGGCAGGCTGCCCGGGCCGGTCTGCAGCACGCGCGACGGAACCACGTCTTCGCTTTCCTGGAACTCCGGTTCGTCGCCGGCCATGCTGTCGCGCTCCATCGCCTGCGTCACCCGCGACAGCTGCGCCTCCCGATCCGGGCGATGCAACAGCTGCTTGAACTGGACCCGCAGCAAGTTGCGTGTGCGGATCCAGTAGTCGGCGCGCCGGGTCTGGCGCGCGCGCTTTTCCGGCGAGAGCGCGGTGGCGGCCAACTTCTCGTCCGAGTCGTGCGGCACGATCACCCAGCCCGGCGGGCCCTTGGTCGCCTCGAAGTGCTCCCACAACGCATCCAGGCTGGCATAGACGCGCTGGCCCGCGTCGCGTGAACGTTGTGTCCACTGGTACGACCAGCCGTGCAGCCGGTGCGCAGCCGGATGCAGGCCGACGATGCGCAGGCCCCAGAAGCGTGCAAGTTCCTGCGCGACCCGCACCATGAGCACGGACGGTTTCCAGCCCTGCAGCGCCTGGCTGACCTCCATCGGGCTCGCCCGCAGCACCGGGTGACGCTGGCCGCGCACGCCGCCGATCACCAGGCACGCGGTGCCGTCGATGCGGAAGCGGCTGAACGCCAGCACGCCGGCGTCCATGGGTTGCGGCTTGTGCTGGAGTTCCGCGGAACGCTGCAGGCTGAGGGTGAGCAGCAGCTCCCCCTCGGGGCTCTGCGGCGGGGCCTGCCGCAGCTGCAGCCGCATGAAGTCATAGCCGCGTGGCGGCGCGAGTTCGGCCAGGACCAGGGCCTCGCCGGAGGCGATCTTCTCGAAGGCCTTCGCGTGGAACGCGGTCTCGAGCCAGTCGTAATGGTCGGTGAGGTGGACCACGCGGTCGGCGAAACCCGTGCCACGGTGCACATAGGGCCGGATCGCGCGCAGGTATTCGCCCGTCAGGTCACGCACGATGGAGCGCGCGCGCAGCTCGAACACCACGCCCATCCAGCGGCGCAGCGGCTTGCCGTGCGCCAGCGTCGCGCGCAGGGCGCGCCACGCGAGCCGCGCGCGGGACGTGCCGCCGCCCGCCGCGCCCGGTTGCAAGGCCCAGCGAAAGCCCTGCCAGATGTCCGGGACCCGGTGCGAAGAGGTGCCTGCCATGGTCACCGGAACACGGTCAGCACGCCGGTGTAGCCGTACAGGTGATGGCGGGCGATCTCGCCGCCGGCGAAGAACCCCACCAGCGGCACGTCGCCCAGCGCCCGGCGAACGATCTGCAGCTCGGCGCTCGGGCCGCCGAAATGCGGGCCGCCGCGGCCCGCGCAGCTCACGTAGATCGCGCCGGCAATCCGCCGCTGCGGATCCGGCGCGGACTGCGCCTCCGGCGCCGCGAGCGCGGCGGCCACGGGCAACGGCATTTCCTCGGGCTCCAGCTCCTCGCGGATTTCCGCGCAGATGCGCATCAGGTCGGCGCGCGCGGCCTGGGCGTTGCGCTGGCAGAAGGCCATGCGCATTCCCGCCGACACGTGATCGGCGACAGCGACGCCGCGGCGCGCCGGATCGAGCCCGATGATGTGCCGCACGACGACGTCCGCCCCGAAGTTTCCGGTGCGGCTTACGGCGTCGCTGCCCGGCTCGGTGAGCCCGACCAGCGTCGCACGCAGCGCCGCCATCGCTTCCTGCGGCCGGTCCAGCGAGAGGCCCGTGTCCCGCAGCAGCACGTCGAGCGCTGGCTCCCCATCCAGCTCGGTGATCACGTTGCCCTCGGCGGCGGTGATCACACGTTGCGCCGCGACCGGCTGGCAGCCTTGCGTCACGCGCGACACCAGCGCGATGCCTTCGCCGAAGGCCACGCCCGACAGCCCGCCGCGGAACACGCCGCCGGCCGCGCCGTGGCCCTTGATGTTGCCGTTGCCGCCGACAGCAAACTGCACGGATTCGGTGCGGCTGGAAGCGAGCCCGCCGAACAGGTAGCCGGTGGCGGTGCGCGAGGCCATCTCCGCGATGAGTTCCGCCACGTCCGGGGTGCCGGCGTCGGCATGCACCAGCGCCGTGTGCGGCTCGAAGCCCATGCCCTCCCCGACCGCCAGCGGCGCGACCCCGGAGAATACGCGGTACTGCTCGGGGGGCAGCTCGCACAGCATCACGGCGAGCGCGGGCTCGTCGAAGTATTCGACGTTCGAGGACGCGATGCCCACGCCCACCGTGCCGGACCAGTCGGTGATTTCCGGCAGCTCGGCGCCCAGGTGGTCCAGGATGTCCTGCGCCACGGGTGCATAGTGGTCGGTGATGTACAGCAGCGCGAGCGTCGGTGCCTGTGCGTAACCGCGTAGCGCCATCTGTGCGCGCAACTGCGCCAGCACCAGGCCCGCGGCCATCTGCCACTGCGGGTGGGTTGCGTGCCCGAAGGGAAAGAGCTTCACGGCCGCCCCGTGGCAATCGCGATCAGCGCGCCGCCCTCTTGGCCGGTCGCTTGGCGGCCGCCTTGGCCATGCCGGTGGCCGTCTTCATCGCCTCCTTGGCCACGCCGCTGGCCATGTTCCTTGCGGTCGAAACGGCCGTCTGGGCCGCGGCGTCCTTCATCGCGCCGGCGGCGATCTGCTGGAACTGCTGCGTCAGCGCGCCCCACCACTGGAGCGGGTCGACGACGCCGGCAGCGGGCGGCGCGCCCTTCGCCGCTTTCCGAGAGACCTTGCCCCTGGCCGCGGCCCCGGAAGCGGCGCCGGAGATCGTGCGGGCGGTGTCCACGGCTTTCTCGCTGACTTTCTGCACGCCGGTGAACATCGTGTCGGCGGCCTTGAGCTTGAGCGCGTTGGCGACGTCGCCCATGTTGAAGTTCATGCCCTTGAGCGTGGCCAGCGTCATCTTCTGGACTTCCAGCGCCTGGATGGTGGCGCCCAGTGCCTTGGAATTCTGGTCCAGCCAGAAATGCACGGCCTTGAGTTCACCGATGCGCTTTTCCAGCTCCTCGAGATTGAGCGTCGGGGCCACCCAGTTCGACAGGTTGGGCATCTGCGGCAGCGTCTGCGACGCGCCCTTGGCGAGGTTCTGCAGGAAGTCGAACCCGGGAACGAACTTGCCGAAGCCGAAATTCTGGTTGTCGCTCATGGCCGCGCTCCGCTCGTGGTGTTGTGCGCACAGCTTACCCCAAGCGCCTGCGGCTGGCGACGCCGCCGGTATCAGTGTTTGTGCCCATCCATCGGCGCGGCGGCGCCCGGCGCCTTCGCCGCGACGGGGATCTTCAGCTCCAGCTTGCCTTCGACGCCCTGAGCGTCGCGGAAGATCAACGTCAGCGGTACGCTGCTGCCTGCCGCGAGCGGCTGCTTCAAATCCATCAGCATGATGTGGTAACCGCCGGGCTTGAGCTCCGTCGCGCGGCCGGCCGGCAAGTCCAGCCGGGGCACGGCGCGCATCTTCATCACGTCGCCTTCCATTTTCATTTCGTGGACTTCGGCGGTACCGGCCACGGGCGTCGAAGCGCCGACAAGCTGGGTGGCCTGGCCGGGCGTGAGCTTCATGAACGCGCCGGTACCGGCCTGGCCCTGCACGGTGCTCCGGATCCAGGCGCCCTCCACCTTGGGCAGGGCCGGGGCGGCGAAAACGGCAGAGCCGAGCAAGAGGGCGGCGCAGGCCGCGGCGAGGAGGGGGGCGGGTTTTTTCATGGCAGGCACATTATCCCGCGCGCGCTTTCCCGTCTAGAAACTGGGGGCGCGGCGTTCGCGCAGGGAGGCGATGCCTTCCTTCACGTCCGGGCCGGCGAAGCCCATGAATTCAAGGGCCAGCGAGGTGTCGAACGACGGGCCCGCCTGCCGCAGCCAGTTGTTCAGGGAGTACTTGGTCCACCGGATCGCGCTTTGCGAGCCCTGCGCCAGCTTGTCGGCGATCCCGTAGGCCCTGGGCAGCAGCTGGTCTTCCTCGACGGCGAGCGACACCAGCCCGATGCGCTCGGCCTCTTCGCCCGTCACGGCCTCGCACAGCATCAGGTAGTACTTGGCCTTGGCCATGCCGCAGAGCAACGGCCAGACAATCGCCGCATGATCGCCGGCCGCCACGCCCAGCCGGGTGTGCCCGTCGACGATCTTCGCGCCCTTGGCCGCCACCGAGATGTCGGCCAGCAGCCCGGCCACCAGCCCGGCGCCCACGGCCGGCCCATGCAGCGCGCTCACGATGGGCTTGTCGCAATTGATCACGTTGTAGACCAGGTCCCGCGCCTCTTTCCAGACCCGCGAGCGCACCTCGAAGTCGGAAGCCATGTCCTGCACCAGCGCCAGGTCGCCGCCGCCCGAAAAACCCAGCCCTTCTCCGCGCAGCACGGCGCAGCGCACGGTGTCGTCGGCGCCGACATCGCGCCAGATCTGCGCGAGCTCGCGGTGGCCGTCATGGCCCGCGGTGGGGAGCTTGCCGTTGAGCGCGCGCATCTGGATGTCGAGCACCGTATCGGCCGGGCCGCGGCGGGTGATGGCAAGGGTGGTGTAGTGGGAGTAGTCCATGACGAAGTGGCGGTGAGGTTGCTGGTCACGCGAGCTTATTCGACCCGGCAGGTCGCGGCCCGGACGGCTGACTTTCCTGTCCGGGCGTAGGTCTGGTCCTACGCCGGTAAGCGTTCGGCCCGCCTAGTGCTCGACCGCTGGCCCTGTTAGGGTGGACCACGATGAATCTTGTGGACATCCTCTGCCCCTCATGTGCGCTGTTTCTCGATTTCGACGGCAGCCTGGTTGACCTGGCGCCCCAGCCCGAGGCCGTGATCGTGCCGTCCGGACTGGTGGGAACGCTGGGCGCCATCAATACCTACCTCGGCGGCGCGCTGGCGCTGATCTCGGGTCGTCCCATCGACCAGATCGACGCCTTCCTGCATCCGCTGAAACTGCCCGCGGCAGGTGTGCACGGCGCCGAGCGGCGCAGTGCCGACGGCACGATGACCCTGCTTTCGACCCATCCATTGCAGCGGGTCGAGGAAACGGCGACGGCGCTGGCCGCGCAATATCCGGCCTTGCGGGTCGAAAACAAGCGCGGCTCGGTGGCCCTGCACTATCGCCAGGCGCCCGAGCTCGAGCGCCTTTGCCTGGAGGCCATGCAGTCCGCGGTCGAGGAATCGCCGGGGCTCACCCTGCTGCGCGGCAAGATGGTGGCCGAGGCCAAGCCCGGCGGCGCCAGCAAGGGCCATGCGATCGAGGCCTTCCTGCGCGAGGCCCCCTTCGCCGGCCGCACGCCCGTATTCGTGGGTGACGACTTCACCGATGAAGTCGGGTTCCAGGCCGTGCAGCGCCTGCACGGCCTGGGCGTGAAGGTGGGCGATGGCGCCACCGTCGCCTGGCAGCGCCTGGCTTCCCCCGCCGCGCTGCGCTACCAGCTGCAAGCCGCCGTGGCCGCGAAGGCCGGAAAGGTCTGCGCATGAATGTCGCCACGCCACCGGCCGCGCCTTCGCTCAATCTCGGCGTCATCGGCAATTGCGCCTACAGCGCCCTCGTCGACGAGCGCGGGCGCATCGTGTGGTGCTGCCTGCCGCGTTTCGATGGCGACCCGGTGTTCAACGCGCTACTGGACCCAAGCGCCGGCGGCAGCGTCTGGGCGTTCGAGATCGAGGACTTCGCCCGCAGCGAACAGGACTACAAGCCCAACACGGCGATCCTGCGCACCCGGCTGTACGACCAGCAGGGGCAGGGCGTGGAGATCACGGATTTCGCGCCGCGATTCTCCAGCCGCGACCGGATGTTCCGCCCGCTGACGCTGGTGCGCCGGATCAGGGTGCTCTCCGGCACGCCGCGCATCCGGGTGGTGATGCGCCCGCGCTTCGACTGGGGCCGGCAGGCGCCGACCATCACGCAGGGCAGCCACAACGTGCGTTACGTCGGCGCGGCGCAGGCCGTGCGCCTCACAACCGATGCGCCGCTCAACTACCTGCTGTCGGAAATCTTTTTCGTCGCCGACCGGCAGATGGACTTCATCCTCGGCCCCGACGAAACGCTGATGGGCGGCATCGAGGAAACCGCGCGCCTGTTCGAGCAGGAAACCGAGGGGTATTGGCGCACGTGGGTGCGCCGACTGGCCATTCCCCTGGAATGGCAGGAGGCGGTGATCCGCGCGGCCATCACGCTCAAGCTGTCGCTGTTCGAGGACACCGGCGCCATCGTCGCCGCGATGACGACCAGCATCCCCGAGGCGCCGAACAGCGGCCGCAACTGGGACTACCGCTACTGCTGGCTGCGCGACGCCTTCTTCGTGGTGCGCGCGCTCAACAGCCTGTCGGAAGTCGGCACGATGGAGGACTACCTGCGCTGGCTCAACAACATCGTGGTGCGCTCGCGCGGCGGCCATATCCAGCCGCTGTACGGCATCGGGCAGGAAGAACGCCTGCCCGAAGCGATCCTCGGCCACCTGCCCGGCTACCGGGGCCAGGGGCCGGTGCGCGTGGGCAACCAGGCTCAGGAGCATTTCCAGCACGACGTCTACGGCAACATCATCCTGGGAGCCTCCCAGTCGTTCCACGACCATCGCCTGTTCCGGCGCGCGGGCAAGGTGGAATTCGGCTACCTGGAAGCGGTGGGCGAGCAGGCCTTCCGCGTCTACGACCAGCCCGATGCGGGCATGTGGGAGCTGCGCACGCGCGCCCGCATCCACACATCGTCCGCGCTCATGAGCTGGGCCGCGTGCGACCGGCTCGCCAAGGTCGCGTCCGCGCTGAACCTGCCCGAGCGGATTCGCCACTGGCGCGAGCGCGCGGACGTGATCCGGGAGCGCATCCTGCGCGAAGCCTGGAGCGACAAGCGCCAGGCATTCGCCGAGAGCTTCGGCGGGCGCGACCTGGACGCCAGCGCGCTGCTGATGGCCGAAGTCGGCTTCATCGACCCGCACGACGCCCGCTTCGTCGCGACGGTCGACGCGCTGGAGCAATCGCTGTGCGACGGTCCCTACATGCGGCGCTACGAAGCGCCCGACGATTTCGGCAAGCCCGAGACGGCGTTCAACATCTGCACCTTCTGGCGCATCGATGCGCTGGCCCGCATCGGCCGCAAGGGCCAGGCCCGCGAGATCTTCGAGGTGATGCTCGCCAGCCGCAACCCGCTAGGCCTGCTGTCGGAGGACACGCATCCGGTCACGGGCGAGATGTGGGGCAACTTCCCGCAGACGTACTCGATGGTCGGCCTGATCAATGCGGCGGTGCGGCTGTCCGCGCCGTGGGACACCGTCATCTAGGCACCCATGTCCCGCCTGGTCGTCGTCTCCAACCGCGTCGCGGATCCGCGCAAGACCGCCGCCGGCGGCCTGGCGGTGGCGCTGGCCGAAGTCCTCAACAACACGGGCGGGCTGTGGTTCGGCTGGAGCGGCAAGATCATCGAAGCTTCGGAGGACGGCAGCTTTCCGGAAACCGCGGTGCATACCCATCAGGCCGGGTCGGTGAAGCTGGTCACACTCGACCTGAACCGCGCGGACCACGATGCCTATTACCTCGGCTATTCCAATGGCGTGTTATGGCCGGTGTTCCATTACCGCCTGGACCTCGCGGATTTCGACGCCGGCTACATTGCCGGCTACCGCCGCGTCAACCAGCTGTTCGCGCGCAAGCTCGCCCCGCTGCTGCGCGACGACGACATCCTCTGGGTGCACGACTACCACCTGATCCCGCTGGCCGCGGAACTTCGGGCGCTGGGCTGCAACCAGCGCATCGGCTTCTTCCTGCACATCCCGCTGCCGCCGCCGCTCATACTGGCCGCGATCCCGGGCCACGACTGGCTGATCCGGGCCCTCTTCGCCTACGACCTGGTGGGCTTCCAGAGCAACGCCGACCATTCGCATTTTTGCAGCTACGTGCAGACCGAGGCCCATGCCCAGAACCTGGGCGAGGGCCGCTGGCGAGCGTTCAATCGCACGGTGCAGGCCGGCGCCTACCCGATCGGCATCGACGTCGAGGAATTCACCGCCCTCACCAACGCACCGGAAGGCCGGGACATGTACGAGCGGATGCGGCGCGAATATTCGCGCCGCAAGCTGCTGGTGGGCGTGGACCGGCTCGACTACTCCAAGGGCTTGCCACAGCGCATGCGCGCCTTCCGCGAACTGCTCACGCGCAACCCGGAAACGCACCGGAGCGCGACGCTGATCCAGATCGCGTCGCCCAGCCGGGAAGACGTCAGTGCGTATGGCGACATCCTGCACGAGCTGGAAAGCCTGTGCGGCTCGATCAACGGCAACTTCGGCGAGCTGGACTGGATGCCGGTGCGCTACATGCACCGGACGGTGGCGCGGGCGCGCCTGCCCGGGCTGTACCGCGCGAGCCGGGTCGCGCTGGTCACGCCCCTGCGCGACGGGATGAACCTGGTGGCCAAGGAATTCGTGGTGGCGCAGGACCCGCAGGACCCGGGCGTGCTCGTGCTCTCGCGGTTCGCGGGCGCGGCCGAGCAGATGCCGGAGGCGCTGCTGGTGAATCCGTACGACACGGAAGCCACGGCCAGCGCCATTCACCTCGCGCTGCAGATGCCCCTGGAAGAGCGGCGCGAACGGCACGAAGCGCTGATGAAGACCATGCGGCGCTTCGACGTGCACTGGTGGTGCGACACCTTCCTGGATACGCTGGCCAAGGCCCAGGCCGAAGAAACCGGGACGCCCTGGCTGCGGCTATAGCTGGGGCCCCCCGGTGGGCACGGGTGCCCACCCTACTTGAGGCGGGCGACCGTGCCGGGGTCTTCCTCGCCCGCGAAATACTGCTGCAGGCATTGGCCGAACACCGTTTCATCGGGCGCCGCCCGATGGAACAGCGTCATCGAGGAGTGGACCTTGAGGTCGTCGGGCGAGCCGAAGATTTCGTGCACGGTCTTGCCCGGCACGGCCAGCACCAATGCGCTGCATTCACGCAGCCTGGCGCCCAGAACGGGGTGCTCCAGGCAGGCGCGCGCTTCGTCCAGTGACGAGATGGCATAACGCTGCGCCATGGGGCTGTGCCCGAGGCCGGCGATTTGCGGAAACACGAACCATATCCAGTGGCTGCGCTTGCGGCCGGCGCGCAGTTCGGACAGGACCTGCTCGTACAACCCGGCCTGGGCCTGCACGAATCGCTCGAGGTCGAAGCGGTCTTCCATGACCACCCCTTCAACGCTTGAACGGCGCGATCTTCTGGTCGATGGCGCCGAAGACGCTGTGGCCGTCGCGGCCCTTCATCTCGATCTTGATCGTATCGCCGAACTTCATGTAATCGGTGGCGGGCCTGCCGTCCTGGATGGTTTCGATCGCGCGCTTCTCGGCGATGCAGCTGTAGCCCTTGGTCCATTCCTTCTTGCCGTTGGCCTCGGTGGCCCGGTTGCTCACCGTGCCCGAGCCCACGATGCTGCCGGCGCGAACGTTGCGCGTCTTGCAGATGTGGGCGATCAGCTGGCCGAAGTGGAAGGTCATCTCCTTGCCGGCGTCGCACATGCCCACGGTGCGGCCGTTCCATACGCTCTGCAGCGTCAGGTGCAGGCGCCCCTTGTCCCAGGCGTCGCCGAACTCGTCGAGCGTCACCGCCACCGGGCCGAACGCCGTGGCCGGCTTGCTCTGGAAGAAGCCGAAGCCCTTGGCCAGTTCATCGGGGATCAGGTGGCGCAGCGACACGTCGTTGGCGATCATCACCAGGCGGATGCCCTCCAGCGCCTGCTCGGGCGTGGCCGTCATGGGCACGTCGCCGGTCACCACCGCCACCTCGGCCTCGAAGTCGATGCCGAATTCCTCCCTGGGCACGATCACGTCGTCCATCGGCCCCAGGAAGTCGTCGCTGCCGCCCTGGTACATCAGCGGCTCGGTGTAGTAATTGGCCGGGACTTCCGAATTGCGCGCGAGCCGCACCAGCTCCACGTGGTTGATGTAGGCCGACCCATCGGCCCATTGGTAAGCGCGCGGCAGCGGCGCCATGCACTGCGCCGGGTCGAACGGGAAGGCGTGGCGTGCCTTGCCGCCGTTGAGCGTCTCGTACAGGTCCTGCAGTTGCGGCGACAGGAAGCCCCAATCGTCCAGCACCTGCTGCATGCGGTCCGCGATGCCGGTCGCATAATGCGCCGTGCTCAGGTCGCGCGAGACCACGACCAGCTGGCCGT
>Ga0255338_1002557_pt1 | contig 25832 bp, 21 predicted proteins | sample MeOH1_35cm_T4_19_FD_203715 | JGI IMG/M metagenome (GOLD analysis project Ga0255338, IMG submission 203715) | Sandy soil microbial communities from University of British Columbia, Vancouver, Canada - MeOH1_35cm_T4_195 | ecosystem: Engineered > Artificial ecosystem > Sand microcosm > Unclassified ...
TCGCGCCGCCCGACTTCGCCAGCGTCATGGTGATCGCCGCCGTCAGCGTCGTCTTCCCATGGTCCACGTGACCGATCGTGCCGATGTTGCAGTGCGGCTTCGTGCGTTCAAACTTCTCTTTGGCCATTTCAAGCTCCAGCCCTGTCCGGGCTTGTCCTCTTAACTAGGGTTGGAAGGTCAGGCGTACTTCTTGATGACTTCTTCGGCGACGACTTGCGGCACCGTGTCGTAGTGGCTGAACTGCATCGTGAACTGAGCCCGGCCCTGAGACATGCCGCGCAGGTTGTTCACGTAGCCGAACATGTTGGCGAGCGGGACGAAGGCGTTGATCACCGTCGCGTTGCCGCGCATGTCCTGGCCCTGGATCTGACCCCGGCGGCCGTTCAGGTCGCCGATGACGGAGCCCAGGTATTCCTCGGGCGTCACCACTTCCACCGACATGATCGGCTCGAGCAGCTTCGGACCGCCCTTCTCGCGCAGCTCCTTGAAGGCCGCACGGGAGGCGATTTCGAACGCCAGGACCGAGGAGTCGACGTCGTGGAACGCGCCGTCGACCAGGGTCGCCTTGAAGTCGATCAGCGGGAAGCCGGCCAGCAGGCCGTTTTCCTTCGCCGACTCCAGGCCCTTCTGGACGCCGGGGATGTATTCCTTCGGCACCGCGCCGCCGACGATCGCGCTTTCGAAGACGAAGCCCGAACCCGGCTCGCCCGGCTCGAACACCAGCTTGACGCGGGCGAACTGGCCCGTGCCGCCGGTCTGCTTCTTGTGCGTGTAGTCGATCTCGGCGCGACGGCCGAGGCTCTCACGGTAGGCCACCTGCGGCGCGCCGATGTTGGCTTCCACCTTGTAGGTGCGCTTCAGGATGTCGATCTTGATGTCGAGGTGCAGCTCGCCCATGCCCTTCAGGATCGTCTGGCCCGACTCGTGGTCGGTCGAGACGGTGAAGGACGGGTCCTCGGCGGCCAGCTTGGCCAGGGCGACGCCCAGCTTCTCCTGGTCGGCCTTCGACTTGGGCTCGACGGCGATCTCGATCACCGGGGCCGGGAACTCCATGCGCTCCAGGATGACCGGCGACTTGTTCGGGTCGCACAGGGTGTCCCCGGTGCGGGTTTCCTTCAAGCCGGCCAGGGCGACGATGTCGCCGGCGTAGGCTTCCTTGATGTCTTCCCGGTTGTTCGAGTGCATCAGCAGCATGCGGCCGACGCGCTCGCGCTTGTCGCGGGTCGAGTTCATCAGGCCCATGCCGGTCTCGAGCTTGCCCGAGTAGATGCGGCAGAAGGTGAGCGAGCCCACGAAGGGGTCGTCCATGATCTTGAACGCCAGGACCGACAGCGGCTCGTCGTCCGACGCGCGGCGCTCGACTTCCTCTTCGGTGCGGAAGTCGATGCCCTTGGTCGGGGGGATGTCCACCGGCGACGGCAGGTAGTCGACGACGGCGTCGAGCAGCGGCTGCACGCCCTTGTTCTTGAACGCCGAGCCGCAGAGGATCGGATAGAAGGCGCCCGTCAGCACAGCCTTCCGGATGCACTTCTTGATCACCTCTTCCGAGGGCTCTTCACCCGAGAGGTAGGCCTCCATGGCCTCGTCGTCCATCTCGACGGCGCTCTCGATCATGTAGTTGCGGGCTTCCTCGGCCTTGGCCTTGAGGTCGGCCGGGATCTCTTCGTCCTGGTACTTGGCGCCCAGGCCGTCGTTGTCCCAGACCACCGCCTTCATGCGGACGAGGTCGACGATGCCCTTCAGCGCGGACTCCGAGCCGATCGGCAGCTGGATCGGAACGGCCTTCGCGCCCAGGCGGTCGCGGATGCTCTCGACCGACTTGTCGAAGTCGGCGCCCAGCTTGTCCATCTTGTTGACGAAGACGATCCGCGGCACGCGGTACTTGTCGGCCTGGCGCCAGACGGTCTCGGTCTGCGGCTCGACGCCGGCGTTGCCGTCCAGCACGGTCACCGCGCCGTCGAGGACGCGCAGGCTGCGCTCGACCTCGATGGTGAAGTCCACGTGGCCGGGGGTGTCGATGATGTTCAGGCGCTTGCCGTTCCAGAAGGCGGTCGTCGCGGCCGACGTGATCGTGATGCCGCGCTCCTGCTCCTGCTCCATCCAGTCCATGGTGGCCGCGCCGTCATGGACTTCACCGATCTTATGGCTCTTGCCGGTGTAGTAGAGGATCCGCTCGGTCGTGGTGGTCTTGCCCGCATCGATGTGGGCCATGATCCCGAAGTTGCGGTAGTCTTCGATCTTGTGCGTGCGGGGCATAGCGGAAGCTCTGCAAAAAACTTTGGCGGGGAGAGGCTGAACGAACGGCGCGGGCGGTTTATCTCAAACCGCCCGCGCCGGAAAGCACACTATATGGGGTCTTACCAGCGGTAGTGCGAGAAGGCCCGGTTGGCTTCGGCCATCTTGTGGGTGTCTTCGCGCTTCTTGACCGCCGAACCGCGGTTGGAAGAGGCGTCCAGCAGCTCGCCGGCCAGCTTCTCGGTCATGGTGTTCTCGCCGCGCGAACGGGCGGCGTTCACCAGCCAGCGGATGGCCAGGGCGCGACGGCGCTCGGGACGGACTTCCACCGGAACCTGATAGGTCGCGCCGCCGACCCGGCGGGAGCGGACCTCGATGGCCGGAGCCACGTTGTCCAAGGCCGCGTGGAAGGTTTCCAGCGGGCCCATGTCCTTGCGGCGGGCTTCCAGGATATCGAAAGCGCCGTAGACGATGTTCTCGGCGACGGCCTTCTTACCTTCGTACATCACGTAGTTCATGAACTTGGTGACGACGAGGTCCCCGAACTTCGGATCCGGGAGCACTTCTCGTTTGTCTGCGCGACGGCGACGGGACATCTCTGAATTCCTTACTTCGGACGCTTGGCGCCGTAGAGCGAACGGCGCTGCTTGCGGTCCTTGACCCCTTGCGTGTCGAGCACGCCGCGCAGGATGTGATAGCGCACGCCGGGAAGGTCCTTCACGCGGCCGCCGCGGATCAGCACCACGGAGTGTTCCTGCAGGTTGTGGCCTTCGCCGGGGATGTAGCACACCGCTTCGATGCCGGTGGTCAGGCGCACCTTGGCGACCTTACGAAGCGCCGAGTTCGGCTTCTTCGGGGTCGTGGTGTACACCCGGGTGCAGACGCCGCGGCGCTGCGGGCAGCCCTTCAGGGCGGGGACCTTGTTCCGCGCGGGCTTCGACTGGCGAGGCTTGCGGATGAGCTGGTTGACTGTCGGCATCTAATCTCGCTTGGGAGGCGTGTGCCGTTTGGCCGGGGCGCCTCGGTTGGGGTCCTGTGGTCGATCGATCCGAGGCCCGCCCGCTGAACGCAAAAACTCGCCGGGACGCCTTGGCAGCGTTCCGGCGGGAGAGGTTCATCGGGACAGGGAACGACTCCCCGCCTCGAAAGAGCGCGCTACATAGTCGTAAGCGGCCCTCTCGTCAACGCGACTCCTGGGCGGCGCCCGCGGCCTGCTCCACGGGCAGGTTCGCCGCGAGGAAGGCTTCCAGCGCCTCCAGGGTGCGGGTGCGCGAACTCATCTTCGCCATGGAGTGGCTCTCGCCCGCCAGCTCCACATACTCCACCGGCTTGCCGGCCTTCTTCAGGGCCTCCGCCATGCGCCGCGAATGAGACGGGCCGACGACCGTGTCCTTGTCTCCGTGGATCAACAGGACGGGGATCGACACGCGGTCGGCGTACCTCAGCGGCGAGGCCGCCGCCAGGCCTTCCGGGCTCGCTTCCCTGAGGTGGTCGCGCAGCACCTGGAACGCGGTGGAATCCCGGCCGAAGTCGGTCCCGTACTCGCCCAGCAGGACGCCCAGGTCCGATATGCCGCTGATGGACGCCGCGCACCGATAGGACGAGCCGTGGAAGGCGGCGGCGTTCAGGGCGGCGAAGCCTCCGAAGCTGGCGCCCACGATGCAGACCCGGCCGCCGTCGGCCAGCCCCTGGGCGTTCACCGCGGCCACGCCGTCGAGGAGGTCGGTGTGCATCTTGCCGCCCCACTCCCCCTTGCCCGCCTTCTCGAGCGCGGCGCCGAAGCCGGTCGAGCCCCGGTACTGCGGCCGGAGCACCGCGTAGCCGCGGCTGGCGAGGAAGTGCGCCTCATAGTCGAAGCCCGGGCCGTCATGGGCGGACGGCCCGCCGTGCGGCATGACGATCAGCGGCGGCTTCGCCCCCGCCGCCGTTCCCGGCGGCAGGGTGAGGTAGGCCGGGATCTCCAGCCCATCCCGCGCCTTGTAGCGGAAGAACGTCGTCCGCCCGAGCGCCGCCCCGGCGAGTTCAGGGTATTCCTCCCCGATGGGCGATAGCTCCTTGCGCGGGCGGTCGTAGAGGAACCACTGCGCCGGCGCGTCCGCCCCCTCCACGGTGACCAGGAACCGGCTGAGATCGCCCGACCAGGACTGGAGATACACCGCCCGCCCCTTGAAGGCCTTGGCGAGGGTCGCGTGCACCGAGGCGAAGGTCGGGTCCAGCCATTGGGCGCCTTGGTCGCCGCTCACGCCGAGCCCCACGACGGCGTCCCGGTGTCCATCGCCGATCAGCCAGACCTCCGCGCCCTTCACGGGCTGGCCGACGGTCTCCGAGGCGCCGCCCGGCGCGCGGGTCCGGACGACCTGCACCCCTCCGTCCACGGGCGTCGCGAAATAGAAGGCGTCGTCGGCGCTCGCGTAGCCCAGGAACTCGCGCCCGTCTTCGCCGTCCTGCAGCAGCTTCCAGATCCGCTCCCCCTTCGGCCGGCCGTAGATGCGCCGCCTCTGGGTGTCCTCGTCGATCTTGTACATCACCCGAGCCTCGCCCGAGAGGTCGACCTCCCAGTCCTGGGTATCGAAGTCGCCGCGTTCGACCTGCACGCCCCGCCCGGTGGCCGGATCCACCGAGAACAGGGCCAGGACGCGCATGTCCCCCTTGTCGCCCTTGCGCGAAAGCCGGGTGTTCATGTCGTGGCTGGGGCCCGCGGCCAGGGTCAGACCCGTCACGATCGCGCGGGTCGGCGGGCCGTGGACGACGCGTTGCAGAATCTGGTTGGTCAGTTGCGATGAGACGGCGTCCGCCTGCAGCAGGTAGGCCACGAACTTGCCGTCCGGCGTGATGGAGGCGGTGCGCACCAGGCGGTAGTCGGCCCGCGGCAGGCCCTTGTCCCAATAGGCCACGCGGGCCAGGGCGTAGTCGTCGCCGGCCCAGCGCACGCCCAGGGTCTCGACCTCGCCCAGGCGCAGCATCTTCAGGCCCGGCTGATCGATGACCGTGAACGAGATGGTCCGGTTGTCGGGCGCGCCACCCAGGATGGCGATGCGCTGGCCGTTCGGCGAGATGGCCGCCTGGGTCACCGCCGGAGGTCTGGCGAAGGCCGAAAGCGCCGGGGGCGCCCCGTTCCCGGCGGGTTGCGCCGCCGCGATTCCATACGCCGTCAGCGCCGCGACCGCGCCGCAAAACACCCGAAACATCACGCCCCCCAGGCTCTCCCCACGGCCAAGCTTAGGTTGCAGATTCAGGGGCCGCAAGCTCCAGGCGCGGTTCACGCGGGCTGCGCGGGGCGCCATGAAATAGCCGTGGGCCGAACCCTAGCCTACGGCGAAGCTTGGCCACCGAGCTCGACCACCTAGCCCGATCATTTGGGAGCGCCATGCGGCCGGCCGGACGGAGCCGATCTATCGAAGCCGGGGCGATCTCGCTGGTCGTCCACGCCGTCGTGCTGACCGCCCTGGCCCTGCACGCCCCTCGCCTGCGCACGCCGCCGGACGAGCTGGCCGGACCGCCCCAGCCGATCATCCCGGTGCTCATCCTGCCGCGGGTGCCGCCGCCGGAGGCTGGCGGGCCGCCCGTTCCGATCCGCATCCACCAGCGCGCCCTGCGCACGCCGCGCCACGAGCTGCCCGTGGCTCCGCTCGTGACGCCCCAGGCCGAGCCGGCCCCCGCCCCCGCCCGGGAGCCGGGGCCGACGGCGCGCACACTGCAGGAGGAAGCGGTGGCCGCCAACGCCCGCCAGGCGCTGCGGAGCGGCCTCGTGGGCTGCGCCAACCCCGGCCTGCTCAGCCGGGAGGAGCGCGAGAAGTGCGAGGAAGGCCTCGCTCGCGGCGCCCGGGACGCCGACTTCCCCGGCCTGGGCCTGGAACGCGACAAGGCCCGCGACCTGGACCGCGCCGGGGCTAGGCGCGAGGCGGACTATCGCTACAAGCGAAGCGAGGAGTCCCGGCCGCGGGCGCCGGGCTCCCAGCTCGATTGGGACATCCGGCGCAGCCCGCCCGGCGGCCCCGAGCACCTAAAGGGCATGGGGACGTCGTCGGGCGAGATCAGCGCCGCCGCCGGACGTCCCCGCGACTGATCAGGCCGCGACGCGGGTCTTCATCTCCAGCGGCGCCTCGAGGACGGCCCAATCGATCATGCCGTCGTCCTGCAGGTTCTCGAACTCGAGCACGCCCAGCTCCTCGAACTTCGGCCGGATGGCCTCGGTCAGCAGGCCCACGCGCTTCAGGTTCGGGATCATCCGCTCGAACAGGAACTTGCGGAACGCCTGGCCGCCCTGGCTCCTGGCGTTGATTTCCAGCGCCTCCTCGTGGGTGAAGCCGAACTCCTCGGCGACGGTCGTGGAGATCAGCCGGTTCTTCATCACCACGCAGGCCTCGTAGGCGAACTGCGCCCGCTCCTCGATCTCGTGCTGGGGCAGCGAGCGGATCCAGTCCTCCAGGTAGTTCACCCCGAAGGCCACGTGGCGGCCCTCGTCGCGCATGACGAGCCCCACGACCTGCTTGAGCAGCGGGTCAGGCGTGGTCTCGTGGATGGTCTGGAACGCCGCCAGCGCCAGGCCCTCGATCAGGATCTGCATGCCGATGAACTTCAGGTCCCAGCGCTCGTCGGTCAGCACCTTGTCGAGCAGGAATTTCAGGTTCGGGTTGATCGGGTAGATCATGTGGCACCGCTCCATCAGGTAGCGGTGGAAGACCTCCACGTGGCGCGCCTCGTCGAAGGTCTGGGACGCGGCGTAGAGCTTGGCGTCATGGGTGGGCGCGCAGCTCACCAGCTGGGAGGCGACCATCAGGGCCCCCTGCTCGCCGTGCAGGAACTGCGACAGCGTCTGGGCCGAGGTCCGGCGCTGGAAGTCGGCCTTCTGCTCGGGGGTCAGGGCCTTCCACTTCGGGTGGTCGGCGAAGCCCTCGGGCTCGGGCGCCTGTCCGGTCGGGGCCGGCATCTGCAGGTCCCAGTCGACATCCAGCTCGGAGTTCCAGTTGAACCGCTTGCCGAGCTCGTAGAGCCGCCGGATCCGGGAATTGGCCGCCTCGTAGTCCCAGTTGTAGGACCCGGTCAGCGGGGTCCTGAAAATCTCGCGGATCACCTCGACGTCATGATCCGTGAGGCGGTGGGCGAGGTCCTCCTCGTCGAAATACTGGACCTCGGTCGGCGGGCCTTTGACGACCTGAACCTGCAACATCGTGCGCTCCCTTCGTGGCCGGGCCTCTGCCGGGCCGTAGGGAAGCACCATAAAAATGACGCAGGCGTCATCTTTGATCTGAATCAAACTCCGACCTAAAAATGACGCTCGCGTCACTTATTTTCGAGGCCGGAGCGTCAATCGAAGATGTCGAAGATGTCAAAGCCCTTCTTTTTCTTCTTGTACCGATAGTCGTCGTCGGAGCGGTAACGGCCGTGCTGGGCGTCGTAGGGATGCCGCCGCTTCCAATCCTCGGGATCGCGGTGGAAGTCGGAGACCTCCCGCTCGAAGCGTTCCTGGTCCTGCTGCTGGGCCTGCTGCGCCTCGCGCTGCCCGGACAGCAGCTTCTCCAGTTCGCCGCGGTCCAGCCAGACGCCGCGGCAGCTCGGGCACATGTCGATCTCGACGCCGGAGCGGTTCACGTTCTGCATCGAGGTGTTGCAGTTCGGGCAGAGCAGCAGCGGCACCGGGCGATCCTCCTTGTGTGGCCCCTTGATCTAGGCGCCCTCACGGCCCAGCCAAGGCCCCCCGCCCCGCGCAGGCTCCGAAAACGAAACGGCCCGGGATCGCTCCCGGGCCGCTCGTTACGCGTACTGACTGGAGAGTCTGTCCGTCAGGACTCCACCTGCTCCTCGACCGCCGCGTCGGCGATCTCGACCGGAAGCGGCTCCATGGCCTCCTCGCGGCTCTGGGTGAGCGCCTCGTCGCGCTTGGCGGCGATGCGCTGCAGGTTGCGGAGGTACGAGCCCGTGCCCGCCGGGATCAGGCGGCCCACGATGACGTTCTCCTTGAGCCCTTCCAGGGTGTCGATCTTGCCCTGGACGGCGGCCTCGGTGAGCACCCGCGTCGTCTCCTGGAACGAGGCCGCGGAGATGAAGCTGCGGGTCTGCAGCGAAGCCTTGGTGATGCCGAGCAGCACGGGCTGGACGATCGCCGGGCGGCCGCCGCGGGCTTCCGCCTTGGCGTTCTCCTCGTCGACCTCGACCTTGTCCAGGTGGTCGCCCCGCAGCAGGCCGGTGTCGCCCGGCTCGAGGATCTCAACCTTCTGCAGCATCTGACGGACGATCGTCTCGATGTGCTTGTCGTTGATCGGCACGCCCTGCAGTCGGTAGACCTCCTGGATCTCGTTCACCAGGAAGTCGGCCAGCGCCTCGATGCCCTGGATCCGCAGGATGTCGTGCGGGTCCGGGTTGCCGTCGATGATGTACTCGCCCTTGCGGATCACGTCGCCGTCGTGGACCGCGATGTGCTTGCCCTTGGGGATCAGGAACTCGACCGCCTCGCCACCATCCTCGGGGGTGATCTTGATGCGGCGCTTGTTCTTGTAGTCGCGGCCGAATTCGACCCGGCCGTCCATCTCGGCGATGACCGCGCAGTCCTTCGGACGCCGCGCTTCGAAGAGCTCGGCCACCCGCGGCAGACCGCCGGTGATGTCGCGGGTCTTGGCGCTCTCGGTGGGGATACGCGCCATGATCTCGCCGGGCTTCACCTCGTCGCCGTCGCCGATGGAGAGAATGGCCCCCACGGGCAGCAGGTAACGGGCCTCGCCGCCGTTCGACAGGCGCTTGTAGGCGCCGTCGTCGCCCAGCACGGCCATGGCCGGACGCAGGTCCGATCCCTTCGAGCTGGCGCGCCAGTCGATGACCACGCGGTTGGAGATGCCCGTGGCCTCGTCGGCCTCCTCGCGGAACGAGAAGTTCTCGACCAGGTCCTCGAAGCGCACCTTGCCGCCCACTTCCGTGATGATCGGCGTGGTGTACGGGTCCCAGCTGGCCAGGCGCTGGCCGCGCTTGACCTTGTCGCCGTCCTTGACCTGCAGGCGGGCGCCGTACGGCACCTTGTAGGACTCGCGGTCCTTGCCATCGACCTGGATGGTCAGGGTCAGGTTGCGGCTCATCGAGATCAGCACGCCGTCCGGCGCCGTCACCGTGTTACCGCCCGCCAGGCGCGCGACGCCTTCGTTGGCGCTTTCATAGAACGACTGCTCGGCCACCTGGGCGGTGCCGCCGATGTGGAAGGTCCGCATCGTCAGCTGGGTGCCGGGCTCGCCGATCGACTGGGCGGCGATGACGCCGACCGCCTCGCCGATGTTCACCGGCGTACCGCGCGCGAGGTCGCGGCCGTAGCAGGCGCCGCAAACCCCGACCTTGGTCTCGCAGGTCAGCACCGAGCGGATCTTGACCGCCTGGACGCCGGCGCTCTCGATCAGATCGCACATGTTCTCGTCGAGATAGGTGTCGGCCGGCACGATCACGTCGTTGGTGCCCGGATCCCTCACGTCCTCGGCCGCGAAACGGCCCAGGATGCGTTGGCCGAGGCTGACCAGCACGTCGCCGCCCTCGACCACGGCGCGGAGCGTGATGCCCCGGGTGGTGCCGCAGTCTTCCTCGGTGATGATGCAGTCCTGCGCCACGTCGACGAGACGGCGGGTCAGGTAGCCCGAGTTCGCCGTCTTCAGCGCCGTGTCGGCCAGGCCCTTACGGGCGCCGTGCGTGGAGTTGAAGTACTCCTGCACGGTCAGGCCTTCCTTGAAGTTCGAGATGATCGGCGTCTCGATGATCTCGCCGGACGGCTTGGCCATCAGGCCGCGCATCCCGCCGAGCTGCTTCATCTGGGCCTGCGAACCGCGGGCGCCGGAGTGGGCCATCATGTAGATCGAGTTGATCTCGCCCGCGCGGCCGTCGACGTCCGGCGAGGTGGAGATCTCGGCCATCATCTCGTCGGCGACGCGGTCGGTCGCCTTGGCCCAGGCGTCGACCACCTTGTTGTACTTCTCGCCCTTGGTGATCAGGCCGTCGGCGTACTGCTGCTCGTACTCCTCGACGAGCTTGCGGGTCTCCTCGACGATCGGGGCCTTGCGGGCCGGGATCACGATGTCGTCCTTGCCGAACGAGATGCCGGCCTTGGCGGCTTCCTTGAAGCCCAGGCCCATCATCTGGTCGGCGAAGATGACCGTCGCCTTCTGGCCGCAGTGCCGGTAGACGGCGTCGATCAGGTTGCCGATCTCCTTCTTGGTCAGCGCCTTCTCGAGGAGGCGGTGGCCGAGCGCCGGGTGGTGCGGCAGGAGGGCGGCGATCTTCATGCGGCCCGGCGTGGTGTCGATCACCTTGCGGACCACATTGCCCTCCGAGTCCATCTCGGTGTGACGGGCCTTGACCTTGGAGTGCAGGGTCACGACGCCGGCGTCGAGCGCGGCTTCGATCTCGCCCAGGTCCGCGAACAGCTTGCCCTCGCCGGGCTCGCCGTCCTTGGCCAGCGACAGGTAGTAGAGGCCGAGCACGATGTCCTGCGACGGCACGATGATCGGCCGGCCGTTGGCGGGCGACAGGATGTTGTTCGTGCTCATCATCAGCACGCGCGCTTCCAGCTGGGCTTCCAGCGAGAGCGGCACGTGGACGGCCATCTGGTCGCCGTCGAAGTCGGCGTTGAACGCCGCGCAGACCAGCGGGTGCAGCTGGATCGCCTTGCCTTCGATCAGCTTGGGCTCGAAGGCCTGGATGCCCAGGCGGTGCAGGGTCGGCGCGCGGTTCAGCAGCACCGGGTGTTCGCGGATCACCTCGTCCAGGATGTCCCAGACCGCCGGCTGCTCACGCTCCACCATGCGCTTGGACTGCTTGACGGTGCCCGACAGGCCCTTGGCGTCCAGGCGCGCGTAGATGAACGGCTTGAACAGCTCGAGGGCCATCTTCTTGGGCAGGCCGCACTCGTGCAGCTTCAGCTCGGGGCCCACCACGATGACCGAACGGCCCGAGTAGTCGACGCGCTTGCCGAGCAGGTTCTGGCGGAACCGGCCCTGCTTGCCCTTCAGCATGTCGGCGAGCGACTTCAGCGGACGCTTGTTGGCGCCGGTGATGACGCGGCCGCGGCGGCCGTTGTCGAACAGGGCGTCGACGGCTTCCTGCAGCATCCGCTTCTCGTTGCGGATGATGATGTCCGGCGCGCGCAGCTCGATGAGGCGCTTCAGGCGGTTGTTCCGGTTGATGACCCGGCGGTAGAGATCGTTCAGGTCCGAGGTCGCGAAGCGGCCGCCGTCCAGCGGCACCAGCGGGCGCAGTTCCGGCGGGATCACGGGGATCACCGTCAGCACCATCCACTCGGGCTTGTTGTTGCTCTCGACGAAGTTCTCGATGAGCTTCAGGCGCTTGGACGCCTTCTTGAGCTTCATTTCCGAGGTGGTGGTCTTCAGCTCCTCGCGGAGCTTCTCGGCCTCCTTCTCGAGGTCGATGCCCTTCAGCAGGCCCTGGACCGCCTCGGCGCCGATCTCGGCGGTGAAGCTGTCGTCGCCGAACTCCTCCTGGAAGCGCAGGTAGTCGTCTTCCGACAGGAGCTGGTGCAGCTTCAGCGGCGTCAGGCCCGGCTCGGTGACGATGTAGTTCTCGAAGTAGAGGACCCGCTCGATGTCCTTCAGCGGCATGTCCAGCATCAGCGCGATGCGGCTGGGCAGGCTCTTCAGGAACCAGATGTGGGCGACGGGCGAAGCGAGCTCGATGTGGCCCATCCGCTCGCGCCGGACGCGCGCGAGGGTGACCTCGACGCCGCACTTCTCGCAGATGATGCCCTTGTACTTCATCCGCTTGTACTTGCCGCAAAGGCACTCGTAGTCCTTCGTCGGGCCGAAGATGCGGGCGCAGAACAGGCCGTCACGCTCGGGCTTGAACGTGCGGTAGTTGATGGTCTCGGGCTTCTTGATCTCGCCGAACGACCACGAACGGATCTTTTCCGGGGAGGCGAGCGCGATGCGGATCTGGTCGAAGGTCGGAGCGGCCTGGACCGGATTGAAGATGTTCAGGACTTCCTGGTTCATCTTGGTTCCTTCTGCGGGGCGGTCCCCGCGAAAATTTCAAAGCTGGACGGGATTGCCGGTGTGGCGGACCGCCCTCCCCCGCGTCGCCGCGAGGGAGGGCATGTGGGGTCCCGTCAGCTGTTCTCCAGCTCCACGTTCAGGCCCAGGGAGCGCATCTCCTTGACCAGCACGTTGAAGCTTTCCGGAATGCCGGCTTCGAAGGTGTCGTCGCCGCGGACGATGGACTCGTAGACCTTCGTCCGGCCGGCCACGTCGTCCGACTTCACCGTCAGCATCTCCTGCAGGGTGTAGGCGGCGCCGTAGGCCTCCAGGGCCCACACTTCCATTTCCCCGAAGCGCTGACCGCCGAACTGGGCCTTGCCGCCCAGCGGCTGCTGGGTGACCAGGCTGTACGGGCCGATCGAACGGGCGTGGATCTTGTCGTCGACCAGGTGGTGCAGCTTCAGCATGTAGATGTAGCCGACCGTGACCGGACGCTTGAACCGCTCGCCCGACTGGCCGTCGTACAGGTACGACTGGCCGGACCGGTCGAGGCCCGCCTTCTCCAGCAGGTTCTCGATGTCGTCGATGTGGGCGCCGTCGAACACCGGGGTGGCGAACGGGATGCCCTTCGACAGGTTGCGGGCCAGCTCGACCAGCTCCTCCTCGGTCTCCGGCAGCTCTTCATCCTTGCCGTAGACGTCGCGCAGGTGCTCGATCAGGGCCTGCTTCTGCCCGCCGTTCTGCCAGTCCTCCAGCAGGCGCTGAACCTGCTTGCCGAGGCCCGCCGCGGCCCAGCCGAGGTGGGTCTCGAAGATCTGACCGACGTTCATTCGCGAAGGCACGCCCAGCGGGTTCAGCACGATGTCGACGCTGGTGCCGTCCTCCAGGTAGGGCATGTCCTCGATCGGCAGGATCTTGGAGATGACCCCCTTGTTGCCGTGACGGCCGGCCATCTTGTCGCCCGGCTGCAGCTTGCGCTTCACCGCCACGAACACCTTGACCATCTTCATCACGCCGGGCGGCAGCTCGTCGCCGCGCTGCAGCTTGTCGACCTTGTCCTCGAAGCGGCGGTCGAGGCGCTTGCGGGCGTCGTCGAACTGCTTGCGCAGCGCTTCGAGCTCGCCCATCGCCTTCTCGTCGTCGAGGGCGATCTGCCACCACAGGCCGGGCGCGATCTCTTCCAGCTTCTCGGCGGTGATTTCGCCGCGGCCCAGGCCCTTCGGACCCGAGATGGCGGTCTTGCCGACGAGCAGCTGGCGCAGACGGCCCTGCATGTTGCGGTTCAGGATCGCGAACTCGTCGTCGCGGTCCTTGCCCAGGCGGTCGATCTCGGCCCGTTCGATGGCGAGCGCGCGCTCGTCCTTGTCGACGCCGTGACGGTTGAAGACGCGGACTTCCACGATGGTGCCGGCGACGCCCGGGGGCAGGCGCAGGGACGTGTCGCGGACGTCGGAAGCCTTCTCGCCGAAGATGGCGCGCAGCAGCTTCTCTTCCGGCGTCATCGGGCTTTCGCCCTTCGGCGTGACCTTGCCGACCAGGATGTCGCCCGGCTGGACCTCGGCGCCGATCGCCACGATGCCCGCCTCGTCGAGGTTGCGGAGCGCTTCCTCGCCGACGTTCGGGATGTCGCGGGTGATCTCTTCCGGACCCAGCTTGGTGTCGCGGGCCATGACCTCGAACTCCTCGATGTGGATCGAGGTGAAGACGTCATCGCGCACGATCCGCTCGGAGATCAGGATCGAGTCTTCGAAGTTGTAGCCGTTCCAGGGCATGAACGCGACGAGGGCGTTGCGGCCCAGCGCCAGTTCGCCCAGCTCGGTCGACGGGCCGTCGGCGATCACGTCGCCGGCGTTGATCCGGTCGCCCACCCGCACCAGCGGACGCTGGTTGATGCAGGTCGAGGTGTTGGAACGCTGGAACTTCTGCAAGCGGTAGATGTCGACGCCCGGCTTCGAGGGATCGGTCTCCTCGGTGGCGCGGACGACGATGCGGGTGCCGTCGATCTGCTCGACCACGCCGGTGCGGCGGGCGACCACGACCGCGCCCGAGTCCACGGCCACGATGCTCTCCATGCCGGTGCCGACCAGCGGCGCATCCGACTGGATGAGCGGCACGGCCTGCTTCTGCATGTTCGAGCCCATGAGGGCGCGGTTGGCGTCGTCGTTCTCGAGGAACGGGATCAGCGAGGCGGCCACCGAGACGACCTGCTTCGGCGACACGTCCATCAGGTCCACGTCGGGCTTGGGCAGCAGCGAGGGTTCGCCGTTGATCCGGCCGGGGACGAGGTCCTCGACGATCTCGCCGTTCTCGAGCTTGATGTTGGCCTGGGCGATGACGTGCTTCGCCTCTTCCATGGCCGACATGTAGACCACCTCGTCGGTGATCTTGCCGTCACGGATGCGGCGGTACGGGCTCTCGATGAAGCCGTACTTGTTCACCACCGCGTGGGTGGCGAGGCTGTTGATCAGGCCGATGTTCGGGCCTTCGGGCGTCTCGATCGGGCAGATCCGGCCGTAGTGGGTCGGGTGCACGTCGCGGACCTCGAAGCCCGCCCGCTCGCGGGTCAGACCGCCCGGGCCAAGGGCCGACAGGCGGCGCTTGTGGGTGATCTCGGACAGCGGGTTGGTCTGGTCCATGAACTGCGAGAGCTGCGAGGAGCCGAAGAACTCCCGCACGGCCGCGGCGGCCGGCTTCGCGTTGATCAGGTCGTGCGGCATGACCGTGTCGATGTCGACGCTGGACATGCGCTCCTTGATCGCGCGTTCCATGCGCAGCAGGCCGACGCGGTACTGGTTCTCCAGCAGCTCGCCCACCGAGCGGACCCGGCGGTTGCCGAGGTTGTCGATGTCGTCGATCTCGCCACGGCCGTCGCGCAGGCCCACCAGGGTGCGCAGCACGGCGATCACGTCGTCCTTGCGGATGACGCGGACGTCGTCGGGGCAGTCCAGCTCCAGGCGCATGTTCATCTTCACGCGGCCGACCGAGGAGAGGTCGTAGCGCTCGGAATCGAAGAACAGGCTCTTGAACATGGCCTCGGCGGCTTCCACCGTCGGCGGCTCGCCCGGACGCATCACGCGGTAAATGTCGAACAGCGCGTCCTCGCGGGCGGTGTTCTTGTCCACCCGGAGCGTGTTGCGCATGTAGGCGCCGACCGTGACCTCGTCGATGTCGAGGACGTTCAGGGTGGTGAAGCCCTGCTCTTCCAGCGACGCCAGCAGCGTCGGGTCCAGCTCGTCGCCGGCCTCGGCGTAGATCTCGCCCGTCTCGAAGTTCACGAGGTCGGCGGCCAGGTAACGGCCGGTCAGGGCCTCGGGGGCCAGCAGCAGGGTCTTCAGGCCGGCGTCGGCGAACTTCTTGGCGTTGCGCGCCGAGATCTTCTGGCCGGCCGGAGCGATCTCCTCGCCGGTGTCGGCGTCGATCAGCGGGAAGTCCGGCTTCACGCCGCGCCAGCGCTCGGGCTTGTACGGCGTGGCCCAGCCCTCGCCCTTCTTCTCGTAGGGCACGGTCTCGTAGAACGTGGAGAGGATCTCCTCCCCGTCCATGCCCAGCGCCATGAGGAAGGTGGTGGCCGGCAGCTTACGGCGCCGGTCGATGCGGACGTAGACGATGTCCTTGGCGTCGAACTCGAAGTCGAGCCACGAGCCGCGGTACGGGATCACGCGCGCGGCGAACAGGAGCTTGCCCGAAGCGTGCGTCTTGCCCTTGTCGTGGTCGAAGAAGACGCCCGGCGAGCGGTGCATCTGGGAGACGATGACGCGCTGGGTCCCGTTGACGATGAAGGTGCCCTTCTCCGTCATGAGCGGGATGTCGCCCATGTAGACGTCCTGCTCCTTGATGTCCTTCACGGAGCGGGCGCCGGTCTCTTCGTCCGTTTCGAAGACGATCAGGCGCAGCTTCACCTTCAGCGGCGCGGCATAGGTCATGTCGCGCTGGACGCATTCCTCGACGTCGTACTTCGGCTCCTCGAACTCGTAGGAGACGTACTCGAGCACGGCGCGCTCGTTGAAGTCCTTGATCGGGAAGACGGACTTGAAGACCGCCTCGATCCCCTCGTCCCGGCGCTCGCCCGGACGGACCTCGCGCTGCAGGAACTGTTCGTAGGACGAGCGCTGAACCTCGATGAGGTTCGGCATCTGCACGGCTTCGGGAATGCGGCCGAAAGACTTCCGGATCCGCTTCTTACCGGTGAAGGACTGCGCCATTGTGATCCCTTGAGGACGTCGGGCACGGACTCCCGGCGTCGAGTGTCTTCATCCTGCGTCCACCCTCGGCTCTCCCGCAGGGCGGGAGCCGGACGCTGGAAAGCCCCTGTATCGTCAGGGGCGCCCCTTCGCATGGTCGGAGGGCGGCGGACCATGCCTCGGAGCTGCACGCGCGAAGAACCGCGTCTCTCGGAGAACGGGAATCGGGAGTTGTTCGCGAACGGGCGGAGATAAGCCCTTTCGCGTCGCTTGAAAAGCCCCCCGCGCGTGAAAAGCGCGCACGAAAGCGGACGGCGCCGGGCCCGCGGCCTGACGCCGTCCTCTCCAGCCCGGGCGCATCCCGGGTTTCGCCTGCTTCCGGTTCGTATGCGCCTACTCCAACCGGAGGAGCGCCGAGGAAGTTCCCACCCCTACTCCGCCGGCAGCGGGTGGACCGCCCTGCCCCCGAACGGACGCCAGGCCTTGGCGGCGTACCGGGCGTGGTACTCGGGATGCTCGGTGCCGCACCAGCGGTCCCACCAGGTGAACCAGGCGGCGTAGTTCCAGCCCGCCTGGGCGTGGTGCATGTCGTGGTGGGTGGTGGTGACGATGAAGTCCAGCATCGGCCGTCCGTCGCGCCTGGCCGGCATCAGCTCGTAACCCGAGTGCAGCAGGGTGTTGGTGACGATCTGGTACAGCATCACCCACTGCATGGCGTTCGAGGGCATCGGGAAGACCCATGGCCAGACCACGACGAAGCCGATCAGCGTCAGCGCCTCGGGGATGTCGAAGCTGTAGGCCGTGAACGGCGAGGGGTTGTTGCTGCGATGGTGGCGGCGGTGGAAGCGCCGGAAGAGGCGCGGATCGTGCATGAGCCGATGGCTCCAGTAGAACCAGGCGTCCAGCCCGATCACCCCGGCCACAATGGAAAAGGCGAACCACGCCGGGCCCCAGCCGTCGGCGATCCGCGCCAGGGGATAGAGCCCCGCGCGGTACAGATAGGCGAGGACCACGCCCACGCTTGCGAAGACGATCATCGAGCGCAGGGAGAACAGGAGCTCGGTCAGGAGCTGCCGGGGCGGCGGGGTCTCCTCGCGGATCTTGCGGGCCCTGATCAGCGGCCGAAGCAGGACCCACAGGGCGAGCCAGACCCCCACGGTGAAGATGGCGTAGCGGGTCAGCGTCGGCTCCAGCTCACGCAGCCAGAGTGACAGGGCGTCGTTGAAAGTGGCTTCCACGGTCACCTCCTCATTAAGGTGACGCGAGGTTGGCGGTCGGAACCGTGGGGGTCTCGCCGAGGGCGGAAAACCCTCGCCGATTTCGAAATCAGGCAGCTTCGCCCGGATTCGGCGAGGCCCCGTTCAGCGCCTGCCGGCGCCATTCCGTCGGCGTCGCCCCGGTCGCGGCCCGGAAGGCGCGGTTGAACGGGCCCAGCGAGCCGTAGCCCAGGTCGAAGGCGATGACCGCGACCGTGGTCCGCGCCTCGGCCGGATCGGCCAGGCGCCGCTTGGCCGCCTCGATCCGGTGGCCGTTCACGAAGTCGGCGAAGTTGCGGTGTCCCAGACGCTGGTTGATGAGGCGGCGCAGGCGGTGCTCGGGCACGTCCAGCTCGCGGGCCAGGTCGCCGATGGTCAGGCCCTCGCGCCGCCATCCCTCCGCCGCCATCACGGTCTCCAGCCGGGCCAGCAGTTGCCGGTCGGCCGCCTCGGCCCGACCGTCGGGACCAGAAACGGCTTTCCGCGCCGCGCCGAAGACGGCCGGGTCGGGGCGCAGCATCAACGCCGCGAGCGCCAGGCTAAGGACGGCCATGATCAGGCCGCCGTAGGTCCGGCCCACGACGAGCTGCAGCCAGACGGGGTCTTGGGTAAGGCGGAAGGTGAAGGCGACGCCCACCTCCAGCAGGACGAACAGGCAGGCCAGGCCGAGCAGCAGGGCGCGGAACCGGCGGCGGCCTTCCACGAGGTCGCCGGACCAGCCGCGCAGGATGACGCTGCCGGCGTGCAGCGCGAGGAGCGCGGACGACAGGTTGCGGGCGGTCCAGATCAGGTCGGGACCGGGCGGCGGCAGGTTTCCCATCGCCAGGCCCGAGGCGAGCAGGATGGCGGCCGGCGCGAGCGTGAGGGCGTTGACCTTCATGTCCGCGAACACCGCCAGCACGAAGAGCCAGAACATCCCCGCGACGCCGCAGGCGCTGAGATAGACCAGATAGGGCTCGCCGAAGGCCCGCCAGAGCGGTGCGGACTCGTTCACCAGCCAGCCGACGACGCTGAGGGCGAACAGCACGCCGGCCACGCGGACGTCGCGGCTGAGCCGGCTGCGCAGCAGGGCCACCGCCGTGATCAGCGTGAAGCCCGCGGCGATCCCGTGCACGAAGGCGCTGATGAGGGCCGATGACTCGCTCATGCGCCGAGCTTAGCAGCAAAGAAAAAGGGCCGGGATCGCTCCCGGCCCTCGATCTTTGAAGAGCGTCGGTCCGACGCGCCCAGACTACTTGATCTGGACGGTGGCGCCGGCTTCTTCCAGCTTCTTCTTGATCTCTTCCGCTTCCTGCTTGGAAACGTTTTCCTTCACGTTCTGCGGAGCGCCTTCGACGAGGTCCTTGGCTTCCTTCAGGCCGAGGTCCGGACGAACGGCGCGGACTTCCTTGATCACGTTGATCTTCTTGTCGCCGCCGTTGGCGAGGACGACCGTGAACTCGGTTTGCTCTTCAGCGGCTTCAGCGGCAGCGCCGCCGCCAGCGGCCGGAGCGGCGGCCACGGCCACCGGCGCGGCGGCCGAAACGCCCCACTTCTCTTCGAGCATCTTGGACAGCTCAGCGGCTTCCAGGACGGTCAGGGCGGACAGGTCTTCGACCAGCTTTTCGAGGTTAGCAGCCATTGGATTGGATCCTTAAAGGTAGAGGTTGTCGGGGAAGATGACGATCTTAGGCGGCGTCCTTGGCGGCATACGCCCCCATGACGCGCGCGAGCTGACCGGCCGGCGCCTGCAGCACGCCGGCGATCTTGGTCGCGGGCGCCTGGATGAGGCCGATGATCTTGCCGCGGAGCTGGTCCAGGGACGGCAGGGTCGCGAGCGCGCTCACACCCTTCTGGTCCAGGACCTGTTGGCCCATCAGGCCGCCAACGACGGTGAACTTGTCGTTGTCCTTGGCGTACTGGGTCGCGACCTTGGCGGCGGAGACGGGGTCCGGCGCGAAGGCGATCGCGACGGGGCCCTTGAAGAGGGCGTCGCCCGCTTCGCCGACGGAACCGTCCAGAGCCTTCTGGGCCAGGGTGTTCTTCACCACCTTGAGCTGGGCGCCCTGCTCACGCAGCTTGCCCCGCAGATCGGTCATTTCCGCAACGGTCAGACCCAGGTAGTGGGTCACGACCACGGCGCCGGAGTCAGCGAAGACGCCCTTGAGCGTCTCGATGGCTTCCTGCTTTTGAGCGCGGTCCATTGCGGTCTCCATACTCAGGTTCGACGGCCGCGGGAGTGCGGTCGCCGGGCAACACCTGTCCTGGAAGAGAAGCCGCAGCTTCGCGCCCATCCGGATCGGAGGACGAACGAAACTTCATCTTCCCGTCTCCCTGCGACCGAGGAAGGGCTCTTCCCCGCGTTACGGCCCCCGGTGGCCCCGGCGGCTGCGCAGTTCTCGGACAGGACGGAAGAGCCTAGGGGCCCCTCCTTCCTCGCCTCTCCCTGGCGGGATCGACGAAGCGCGGGCCTTTACACGAAGACGGCGGGAGACTCAACCCGCCGCCAGGAACGCCTCCAGCCGGGTCGCCTTCGCCAAATCCTTGGGCCGGCCGAACTCGCGCAGGATCCGGAGTTGCTCGGCAGGCGCCGGAACCCGCACTTCCACGCCTGCGAACAGGCGGCGCTCCACCACCCTCGCCTCCACCGGCGTCCAGCCGGCCGCCGTCCGCAGCCTGAGGCCGCCCATCACCTCCACCGCGCCCTCGGGCGCGCCGTAACGGGAGAACCGCGACCGGAACACCGCCGCCGGGTCCGGCGCATAGTCCGGATCGCGCCAGACGGACCAGCGGGTCTCCAGCCCGGCCGCGCCGGCTTCCGTCGTGAGGATGTCGAGATCGGGGCAATCTTCCACCGGCAGGCCCACGATCATCAAGGCGGCGCTGCCGATGATCGTCCAGGGCTCGGAGATCGCCGCGAGATCGGGCGCGAGGCGGCGAAGGAGCGTTTCGACCTGGGCCGGGGTCAAGGCGCCGCGCGCCCGCGCCGCGAAGGTCTGGATCTCGTCTTCATCGTGGCGCTGATGATCATCCCGGGCGGGTCCGTTCAAGGTCGCTGACAAGACGGCGTGAAATTCTTACAGGTCGTCGGTCTTCCATATATCCGGACAAGACGCATCTCCGCCTCCTGGATGCGAGGAACAGAAGATGACGCAGGCTTCGACGATGAGGGCCGTGGTGCTGGAAGATCGGGACGGTCCGCTGCGGCTCGTCGAGCGGCCGCGTCCGACCCCCGGCCCCGGCGAGGTCCTGGTGCGGATCCGGGGCAGCGGGCTCAATCCCCTGGACACCAAGATCCGGGCCGGCGCCGCGGCGCATGCCCGTCATCCGTTTCCGGCGATCCTGGGGATAGACCTGGCCGGGGTGGTCGAGCAGGTCGGCCCCGGCGTGGACGGCTTCCGGCCGGGCGACGAGGTCTATGGGATGACCGGCGGCGTCGGCGGGCTGCAAGGCTCGCTCGCGGATTACGCGGCGGTGGACGCCAGCCTGCTGGCCCGCAAGCCGGCCAACCTCTCGATGCGGGAGGCCGCCGCCCTGCCCCTGGCCATCATCACCGCCTGGGAAGGCCTGGTCGATCGGGCGCAGGTCCGCTCCGGACAGAAGGTGCTGGTCCTCGGCGGCGCCGGCGGCGTGGGCCATGTGGCCGTGCAGATCGCCCTGGCGCGGGGCGCCGAGGTCTTCGCCGCCGACAACCCGAAGCGGGCGGACTTCCTGCGGAGCCTGGGGGCGACCCCGATCGACTACGCCCGCCCGGTCGAGGACTATGTGCGCGAGCACACGGGCGGCCTCGGCTTCGACATCGTCTACGACACCGTGGGCGGCAGCTCGCTGGACGCCGCCTTCCAGGCCGTCCGCCGTCACGGCCATGTGGTCAGCGCCCTGGGCTGGGGGACGCACGCCCTGGCGCCGCTTTCCTTCAAGGGCGCGACCTATTCGGGGATCTTCACCCTGGATCCGCTCCTGAGCGGCGAGGATCGCGCCCACCACGGCGCCGTCCTGGCCGAGGCCGCCCGGCTGGCCGAGGCCGGCAAGCTGCGCCCACGCCTCGACCCGCGGCCGTTCAGCCTGGAGACGGTCGAGGACGCCTACGCGGCGATCACGGGCAAGACCGCCGAGGGCAAGGTGGTGGTCGCGGTCTGAGCCAAAGAAAAAGGGAGCGGCGTTTCCGCCGCTCCCCCGATCTTCAGCGCTGCGGAGCGTCTCAGACGCCCAGCGAGGCCACGTCGATCTTGAAGCCGGGGCCCATCGTCGACGACAGGCTGACCTTCTTCACATAGGTGCCCTTGGCGCCCGAGGGCTTGGCCTTGTTGAGCGCGTCCACCAGGGCCTTCACGTTGGCCGTGAGCTGGTCCTCGGTGAACGAGGCCTTGCCGATGCCGGCGTGCACGATGCCCGCCTTCTCGACGCGGAACTCGATCGAGCCGCCCTTGGCGTCCTTCACGGCCTGGCCGACGTTCGGCGTGACGGTGCCGACACGCGGGTTCGGCATCAGGCCGCGCGGGCCCAGCACCTTACCCAGGCGGCCCACCAGGGCCATCATGTCGGGCGTGGCGATCACGCGGTCGAAGTCCATGAAGCCGCCCTGGATGCGCTCCACCAGGTCCTCGGCGCCGACGACTTCGGCCCCGGCGGCCTTGGCCTCCTCGGCCTTGGCGTCCTTGGCGATGACGGCGACGCGGACGTCACGGCCCGTGCCCGACGGCAGGGCGACCACGCCGCGGACCTGCTGGTCGGCGTGACGCGGGTCGACGCCCAGGTTCACGGCGATCTCGATGGTCTCGTCGAACTTGGCGTTGGCGTTGGCTTTCACCAGCTTGACGGCTTCGTCGAGGGCGTGGGTGGCGGCGACGTCGCCGGTCCACTTCTGCATGCGCTTCGGTTGCTTAGCCATCTCTTAGGCCTCCACGATCTGAAGGCCCATCGAGCGGGCGGAGCCCTCGATGATGCGGGCGGCGGCCTCAACGTCGTTGGCGTTGAGGTCCTTCATCTTCTTCTCGGCGATCTCGCGCAGCTGGGTGCGGGTGATCTTGCCGGCGCTGTCGCGGCCCGGCTTCTGCGAGCCCGACTTCAGGCCCAGCGCTTCCTTGATGAAGTGCGTGGCCGGCGGGGTCTTGGTGATGAAGGTGAAGGACTTGTCCTGGTAGACCGTGATGACGGTCGGCAGGGGCGTGCCCTTCGGCTCCTTCTCGGTGCGGGCGTTGAATTCCTTGCAGAAGCCCATGATGTTGACGCCGCGCTGACCCAGCGCCGGCCCGATGGGCGGCGAAGGCGTGGCGGAGCCCGCGGGCACCTGCAGCTTGATGTAGCCCAGAATCTTCTTGGCCATCTTTGCTCCTCATGGCCGGGAACCGGCCGGTTTGAGCCGTGGTGCGGGGTATGGCTGGCCAGCCCCTCCCACGGATTTGAATTCGCGGACGAACCGCGAAGCGCGCGCATCTAGCAGCAAGCAGGGTCCGAGACAACCGCGGCGACGGAAGGAACCACGGAATACACGGACCACACGGAAGGGGCCGCGGCGCGGCGAAGCCGCAATCAGGCCACGAAAGACACGAAGAGCACGAAAGCCGCCAAAGAGAAAGGGCGGCCCGATCGGACCGCCCTTCCGTGTATTCGGTGTATTCCGTGGCTCTTCGACCCTAGGAGATCTTCTCGACCTGGCCGTATTCCAGTTCGACCGGGGTGGCGCGGCCGAAGATGGAGACGGTGACCCGCAGGCGGGCGCGCTCCTCGTCGACCTGCTCCACCGAGCCGTTGAAGCTGGCGAAGGGGCCATCGGTGACGCGCACCTGCTCGCCGATCTCGAAGGTGATGGTCGGCTTCGGCCGCTCCACGCCCTCCTCGATCGAGCCGATGATCCGCTCGACTTCCTTTTCCGAGACCGGGATCGGCTTCGAGCCCGAGCCCAGGAAGCCGGTGACCTTCGGCGTGTTCTTGATGAGGTGGTAGGCCTCGTCGGTCATCTCCATCTTCACCAGCACGTAGCCGGGGAAGAACTTGCGTTCGGAGTTGACCTTCCGGCCGCGGCGGATCTCCACCACGTCCTCGGTCGGCACCAGGATCTCGGAGAAGTTCTCCTCGAGCCCCTGGGCGCGGGCCTGCTCGCGGATGCTCTCGGCCACCTTCTTCTCGAAGTTCGAGTAGGCGTGGACGATGTACCACTTGTGGCGCGGGTTGCCCTTGGGGGCGGAAACGGCTGCTTCGGACATCTTCAAATCACCCGGCGTTCGCCAGTTTCAGGACCTGGCTCACGCCGAAGCTCAGGCCGACGTCGACGACCCAGAAGAAGCCCGAGGCGAGCAGGACCATGATGGCCACCATGACCGACGTGATCCAGGTCTCCTTGCGGCTCGTCCAGGTGATCTTGCGCACCTCGGCGCGGACCTCGCGGGCGAACTGGGCCGGGCTGACCTTCTTCTTCGGCGCCTGAGCGACGGCAGCAGGCGAGGCCATGGCCGCGGCCGTCTTGGCGGCGCGGTTCCTCATCGCTTGCGGGCTCTGTCCCGGTTTCCTGGCCATGCGGCGTCTTCAAACTCTCTGTGGGGCGGCGGAAGGCCGTCCCGTTCTGTGCTCATATAGGGTGGCAGGAGTGGAGGGACTCGAACCCCCGGCCCTCGGTTTTGGAGACCGATGCTCTACCAGCTGAGCTACACTCCTTCAGCACCCCTTCCCGGCCCGTCCGATCCGCCTTCCGGTGAGCACCGGTCGTCCGCGCTCGGGCGGATAGAAAAGCAGACTCTGACGATGTCGGGTAGGAGGCAGGCGTATGACGCAAGCCACGGGCCTTTTCAAGCGTCTTGCACGGGAGCGAACCCGGCGTCCGGCCGTTTAGCCGCCATGCCCAAACCCCACGACCCCGCCTGGAACCGCGACGACGAGCAGAAGCCCGGCCGCCCGCAACGCACGGCCTACGAACCCAGGGGATCCGAAGGGCAGGCCAAGACGCCCAAGACCTTCACCGACCCCGCCTCGGGCGAGAGCCGCGGCGACGCCCACGCGCCCAACCAGGCGAAGGCGGACCAGACCGACGGCGTGCGCAAGCGCCGCCCGCCCGGGGCCTAATCGCCCACCTTCACGCCGCCGATCCCGGAGACCGACTTGCGGACCGGGCCGGTGACCTCGCGGACATGGATGGAGCCGATGCCGGAGACGGTGGCGTCCAGGCTGTCGGCCGTCCCGCCGAAGTCGACGCCGCCCACGCCGGAGACCGAGGCCCGGACGTGGGTGGCCCGTCCGCCGTCGATCTGCACGTGCCCCACGCCCGAGACCTTGGCCTGAAGCGGCCCGTCCAGCCGCTCGACGTCGACACCGCCGGCCCCGGAAAGTCCGGCGGTCATGCCCTCGCGCACACGGACGGCCCTGAGCCCGCCGGCGCCCGACAGGTCCACGTCCAGGCGGCGGACCTCGCCCATCCGCACCGAGCCGGCGCCCGAGGTGCGGACACGGGCGTCGCCGGCGACATTGGCGATCGTCCAGCCGCTGCAGCCGGAGGTGCGCAGCTCGACGGCGTTCGAACGTCCCACCGAGCCGTAGACGGCGCCGTCGGATTCCACCTTCACGTCGAGCGGGGTGCGGACCACGACCTCGGGCATGTCCTGCCAGGCGACGCGGCCGACGCCGCGGACCTTCACGCGGACCTTTTCGCCCGAACCGCGGCAGGCGCCGATGCGGTCGAGACCGCCATCCACGACGACCCGGTCGGCCGAGGCCCGGATGTCCAGGGGCAGCTTGGCCTTCGGCGCGACGATCTCCACCTTGATGTCCGGACGGTCCTCGGGGACCACCGTCACCCGGGCCACGGCGTCACGGAACTCCACCGTGGCGGCCTGTGCGGCGCCGGTCGTCAGGGCGGCCGCGGCCGCGAGAAGCATGATCTTCGGGCCCATGACCCTCTCCCAGGTTGAACAGCCTGGCGGGACGCTAGGCGCGCGGCGGCGGGCGATCAGCTTAATTCGGGGTCATGACGTCGTTGTCATGGAGACCCGGGCAGGCAAGAGAAAAGGCCGCCGGGTCGCCCCGACGGCCTCTCCAGAGTTCGCGCTGTGAGCGCGTGGCTTACTTGATGATCTTGGCCACGACGCCGGCGCCGACCGTCCGGCCCCCTTCGCGGATGGCGAAGCGCAGGCCCTGGTCCATGGCGATCGGCGTGATCAGCTCGACCAGCAGCTCGGCGTTGTCGCCGGGCATGATCATCTCCACGCCTTCCTTCAGCTTGATGATCCCCGTCA
>Ga0255338_1002558_pt1 | contig 25817 bp, 26 predicted proteins | sample MeOH1_35cm_T4_19_FD_203715 | JGI IMG/M metagenome (GOLD analysis project Ga0255338, IMG submission 203715) | Sandy soil microbial communities from University of British Columbia, Vancouver, Canada - MeOH1_35cm_T4_195 | ecosystem: Engineered > Artificial ecosystem > Sand microcosm > Unclassified ...
ATCCCAGCCGAACTGGAGCAACTCATCATCGCATCCTACCAGCAGAAAAATACCAGTTACCCCGCAGCAGAAGGTGTGCTTGACCTGCGTACAGCCGTGAGCCATTTTATCAAAGAATGGGAGGGCATTGACTATGCACCCAACGAGATCCAGATCGCATCCGGCGGAAGGCCACTGATCTATACCATTTTCAAAGCCATTGTTGATAAGGGCGATAAAGTGATCTACGGTGTACCCTCCTGGAACAATAACCACTATGTACACATGACCGATGGCGAACATTGTGTGATCGAGTGTACCGTTGAGAATGATTTCATGCCTACACCGGCAGACATCCAAAAAAATATCAAGGGCGCTACGCTGATCTGCATCTGTACCCCGCAGAATCCTACCGGTACCACTTTATCCAAACAGGCACTGACCGAGATCTGCGACCTGATACTGGCAGAGAACCAGCAACGCGGCGAGGAGGAAAAGAAACTGTACCTGATGTTTGACCAGATGTACTGGACACTTACTTATGGTACTACCGAACATTACAACCCCATTACGCTGAGACCAGAGATGAAACCCTATACCATTTTTGTGGATGGCATTTCCAAAGTATTTGCCGCTACCGGTGTACGCGTAGGCTGGGCATTGGGACCCGAAACGGTGATCGCAAAAATGAAAGCGATCCTGAGTCACCTCGGTGCCTGGGCGCCCATGGCTGAACAGAAAGCCGTGGCCAAATACCTGTTGCAGAAAGAAGACATTGCGAGATACCTCACTCATTTCAAAGCCGAAATGGAAGAGCGACTGCGCAAGATATACACGGGATTTATAGCGTTGAAAGAAAAAGGCTATGCGGTAGATTCGGTTAGTCCGCAGGCTGCCATCTACCTCACCATCAAAATAGACCTGGCCGGCAAAACCACTGCTGCCGGACAAATACTCGACACACAGGCCGACGTGACCGCCTATATTCTCGGCGAAGCCAAACTGGCGGTGGTTCCTTTCTCTGCTTTTGGTGGTGGAAGCAAAAGCCCCTGGTATCGTTTAAGTGTGGGCACGAGCAAAAAAGAAGAGATCCCCGAAATGCTGGCCAAACTGGAAGCGGCGCTGGAGAAACTGAAGTAAAAAGAGGAATGGGAGAGTGAATACAATGGGGTAACCTTGACAAAGGTAGACAACGGCTACATACCCAACACTACAGTCTTCATCAGCAACTTTATTCCAAAGCTTATCTATAACCCCAGCCTTTAGGTTGGGGACAAGAACCCATTACTCTACCGGGCTTTAGCCCCCCACTTCCTGACAGGGCTGAAGCCAGCAGGCAGATGAGGTTTTGCTAACCCCCATGCTGAAGCATGGGGTTAATGAGAATGTATGTTGGTGTTTGGCGATTCGTCCATTCCGGTAACAGATCAGTATTATAGTAGCTTTAAAAAGAAGAGATTCCGGAAATACTGGCCAAGCTTGAAGCGGCGCTGGAGAAACTGAAGTGAAAAAGAGGAATGGGAGAGTGAATACAATGGGTAACCTTGACAAAGGTAGACAACGGCTACATACCCAACACTACAGTCTTCATCAGCAACTTTATTCCAAAGCTTATCTATAACCCCAGCCTTCAGGCTGGGGACAAGAAGCCTCTACTATACCGGGCTTTAGCCCCCCACTTCCTGTCAGGGCTGAAGCCCGCAAACAATGAGGTTCTGTAATCCCCATGCTAAAGCATGGGGTTAATGAGAATGTAGTTGATGTTGGGGCATGCTCGTATAATTTTTCCACTACTGATTTCATGGCCTTTTGTAAAGGAGGGGACCAGACAGTAAACTATCCCCGCAGAATTTTCTCCATCTTTTTGCCTTTGGCCAATTCATCTACCAGTTTGTCCAGGTACCTGACTTTCTGTGTTAGCGGATTTTCAATTTCCTCTACCCGGTAGCCACAGATCAGGCCGGTGATGAGTTGTGCATTGGGATGCAGGGTGGCATCCTGAAAGAATTTTTCGAAACTGGCTTTCGTATCTATCTGTTGCTGCAATTGTTTATCACTAAACCCGGTAAGCCACTGTATTAGCTGATGCAGTTCCTCTTTGGTTCTGCCTTTTTTCTCTACTTTATTGAGATAGTGTGGGTACACCGATGCAAATGTCATTTTTGCAAAGCGGTCGTCGTGGTGGGATGTGTTGTTCATACGTAAGGTTAAATGATTGTATGATTGAAGACTTGCGCTTTTTGTAGCCTTGTTTGATCGGGAACAATCGTTTTAGACATTGGCAATATTCTTGGTATTAACGGAAGCAGAGAAATTGAAAATTGACACTTCGCATTTTGCCAACAGTTCGGCAAAACTTCGTTTTGTTAATCCCGCCAATTCAGCAGCTTGCCCTAATGACAGTTTTACCTGCTTATAAGGTTGAGAAATATGTTCCTGCTGCCCGCCTGGCACTACAGCCTCAATTAGTTAAAACCAAATTACAGAAGCAGGGCCAGAAATCCTACATATCGCGGGCCAAATACTTCAGTCAAACTTTTGGCAACACAATGTTGTGCGCAGGTCAATAGAAAGGTATTCTTTACTGCTAACGACTTGCTTTCCCCTTTTTCAACAAATCATCAATCCCCTCTGAAGTAGTTATGAACCGAAACGTACCGAGCCGAGAATTTTCATCCAATGTCAAACTCGTAGTTTTAGCACCTGCCTTGCTAAAGAAGGTTTGAAACACATACACGTTGCTGGGATCCGTTTTGTCAACACCGAGAAAGGTAAAAGACTTGAGAGCGCCGAATTGTTTTAACAAGTTGGCGTTGCTCTCATTTGTCCACAAAGGATGGCTTGCAGTAGCCAATTGAACAGCAGGTTTAAACATTGCATGGATGTTGTCGCCTTGTCCTGCGTTATAAAACCGCTGGAATTTTGCCATCACGTGTTGGTAATCGGTTTTTGTTTGGGCAGCGACAGTAATTGGTAGTAAGAAAGCGAAGCACACTAAGATTTTCATGTTAATGCGATTAAGATATAGTAAATATAACATATTCAGTGCTGTCAAGCAATGATGAGCCAAAAAAGTGCAATTCAGAATTGCAGATTATCTTGCTCTTCTTTGCGCACAACGGTCAGGACTTGCTTCTGTGGCGGTATTCATTGAACGTCCAGCCCCGAACAACTGCTGCCCGATTAAATTTCATTGTTGAATATAAGAACTAAGGGCCTGGATTTATTCATCCCGCCGAAACTGCTGCGGATGCTTGCAAACAGCCGAAGTTATTATTGTCGCTCCGCCATGGCAGCAAACCCCATGTTGTGCTTTCGTGCTTTTTGAATGGTTTGGATGCCTAATTTGTTGACTGATTGCCGTTCAATTGCTTGTTCAGGCTTATATTCTACTAAGAAATCACAGAACACGGCAGGGAATAGCATTAAAACTCCCAGAAACATCATTTCCAGTTTTTCTTTCCGCGTGAGTGTGAATGTACTTCAATTAACAGTTTATAGCTTTTTATTTTCTCAATATTGCGTCACACCCATTAGGTTCGATCGTGTAAGAACAACTGGTGATCTTCCAACCCTGGTCTGTTTTTATAAAGGTAAATAGATCAATGCCGCAATGAGAAAATTTCCCGCTTACACTGAGTGTATATGGTACCCATGCCATAGCGATTTGCTGATGAACTTTTATTTCATAACTCAGCTTTTGTTCCTGTACAATTGAAGACGGGTTTATTAAGCTTTTTACCCTATCTGCATTAAACCAGTTTCTGTGAAGTATAGAATCATTCCTTACCCGTACTGACCAGCCTTGTGCATCTGGCATAAAAAGACTTCTGTATAATGCCGTATCCTGTTTTTCAAGTGACTGAAAAAACAACTCCACTTTTTCGAGTATGGCTTTCTTTTCATTCTCAAAAGTTGATTGTGTTCTTCCGCATATACTGATAGTAACAAAAATCAGTAAGAATATTGTTTTCATTTGTAATTTTTATTCAAGATGATAATTTTTTTTGATTAAAGCAATTAATGGGTTGGCCTGATTTAATTGATCAATTAAATTAGTAGTGTGGGTCCATTTGTTTTTAGTTGGTTATTATTAGAGTAATCAATCGCATGACGTTCAACGCCCCGTGCATTTACGTTATGGCGATTTCCGCGTTACGTCTGCCGGATTATTGGCTGGTTAAAGATATTGAACTTAATGATTATTCGGCTGCTCATTTATGAAACCTTAGCTGAGTACTGAAGCTCATTTATTGCTGATGCTCGGCTCCTACTTTCCGATGTCGCCATAACGTGAATGCAATGTTGCCTGCTGGCATATTTATTTACCAAAACTGCTTTTCTGATTAGTCAACCTTACGAAGGCTTTTATAGTAGAATTTTTCTTTTACAATCTGACCGTCTAACCAATGTTGAACAGACACTTCAGTCAACATAAATTTGTTATTGTCTTTATAAGTAACTAAAAATTCCCACTCGCTAAAAACTATATTTTTTTCTACGTTAATAGCTTGATTAATAAGGTTACATTCAAAACTTTTCACCTTTTGTAAATTTGCCTTCTCTATGTCAATGCAAATATTTTTGCCTTTTCTTGGAATATCTTCATTTTCCTGCATTTCAATGTCGTTGGAATAAAAGATTTCCATAGCTTTTATTGTGTCGCCACTTATAATTAGTTGATTAAGCGCATTTACTTCTTCTTTCAATTCTGTCATATTAATTGTTGTCAAACTATGTGTCAAATTAAGGATTTTGTCAAGCGAAAAATATCAACCGATTTTTGTCTTAATGCTTGCAGGCAACTTGTTTATACGCGCTAAACTATCACGCCAATACAGCTATTTGGTTTGGCTTTGCGTACATCAATAGCGCATAATGAATATAGGAAAATATAGTATAGGTATGAAGCCGTATAGGTCTGTAGCCTAACTGTTTCTTAACCAATGTAATGGGCAGGTTGCTAAATCCACGTTTTGTAAATATCCGGAGAATAAAAAGTGAGTATCGCCTATTAATTCTTATTACACGTAAACACAAAAGGCTTCTTCTCCTTCTCTGTAAGCATCTGTTGAATGAGATGGGTTTTGCGGATAATCTTGCGGCGGTTGATATCGATGAGTTCGTTGGCGGTGGAGAAAGTTTGCCAGTTTTCGGTATGGTACAGGATCATGTCTAATAGCGCTAGTTCACGCTCCAACTGTTGCGGGTCCTGGTGGGCGGCGCTGGTGAGTACCAACACATCTCTTTCTCTGCTGTTATCCTGCATAATGGTTTACCGGTTTAGCGGTGGCTCGGTGGGCAGCCACAGTATTTGGAACTTTTGTTTCTATTCAAAAGGCCGCATGAACTGCTTACCAGGCTTACTAACAACAACAAAAGGATTATTTGGTTTATTTTCATCTTCATATTCGCGTTCTAAAATACGAGTTTACGCTTTACCCAAACCAAACAACCACTATTGCCCGGTAATTTTAACATACAAACCGTACTGGTGGCCCCGCTCGATTGGGGCCTGGGGCATGCCACCCGCTGCATACCGCTGATCAACGCGTTGGTAACCAATGGCTATACCGTAATTCTGGCAGCAGAAGGCGCACAGGCCCATTTACTGCAACAGGAATTTCCGCAGCTTACCCTGCTGCCACTGGCCGGTTACCGGGTACGGTATGCCAACACCCGTTGGGGGCTGGCCCTCAGCCTCCTCAAACAATTACCCCGCTTACGCAAAACCATCCGCGATGAGCATGCCTGGCTGAACGAGGTGATCAGCACCCACCGGATCGATCTCGTGCTCTCCGATAACCGGTACGGCTTATACTCAAAAAAGGTTTCCTGCATTTTTATTACCCACCAGCTCACCATCAAAGCACCGTTTGTCTGGTTGCAGCAATTGTTACAGCGCATCAACTACCGGTTCATCAACCGCTTTACCGCCTGCTGGGTGCCGGATATGGAAGGAGAAGCCAATATAGCCGGTATCTTATCTCACCCAAAACATGTACCCAACATACCCGTGTTGTATCTCGGTTTACTCTCGCGCTTTGCGCCTGGTGAGGTGGAGAAAAAATATGATTACTGCGTCCTGCTATCAGGTCCTGAGCCGCAACGTAGTTTACTCGAAAACAAATTCATCCGCGAGCTGCCTTCTGTGGCCGGTAACTGTTTGCTCGTTAGGGGTAAACCCGGCAGCACAGAACAGCTTACCATTGGCCCAAACGTAACCGTCGTCAATCACCTGCCCGGCCCCGAACTCGAAGCGGCCATCCGCCAGAGTGCGTATGTGATCAGTCGCAGTGGCTACAGCACCGTCATGGAATTACTCGCCCTGCGCAAAAAAGCCATCCTCATCCCCACCCCCGGCCAAACCGAACAGGAATACCTCGCCCGGCGTTTGCAGTCCGCAGGTATCTGTTTAAGTTTTACGCAAGAAGATTTCAATGCCACGCAACACTTACCCCTTGCCCACGCTCATCCGTACCAATTCCCTACACTCACCCTCTTCCACCCAGATATGCTTCCTCAGCTACTCCAAAAATCACTCTCAAAATAAAGCTCCCGACTGACGACTCACGACTGACGATTCACGTCTCACGCTCACGATTCACGCTTTCCCTACCTTTGCCCCCACATCATGACCCGAACCACCAAAGCCCACGCCGCCGTACTCAGCGCCAATTTTATTTTTGGGGCCAATTATGCGATCGTAAAATATATCACACCCGCTTACCTTCATCCTTTTGCACTGAATGTGGTACGCATACTCGTAAGTCTGTTCCTGTTCTGGACCTTGTTCCTGTTCAAACCCGGCAAAGTAAAACTGGAGCGCAAACATATTCCCCGTTTCCTGATCTGTGCGTTAACGGGGGTGGTCATTAACCAGATCTTTTTTATCAAGGGTGTATCCTTAACCACACCTATTCATAGCGCCTTGCTCGCATTGGCCACGCCTATTTTTATCACCCTGATCGCTGCCTGGTTATTACGGGAGGGTTTTACCCTGCTGAAGTTCCTGGGGCTGGTACTCGGTATTGGCGGTGCCGCTTTACTGATATTGATGAAAGATGCCGGCCAGGCAGGAAGTAATATGTTATTGGGCGATGTGATGGTGATCATCAATGCGATCTCTTATGCATTTTACCTCGTGCTCGTGCGGCCGCTGATGCAGCATTACAGCGGCATACAGGTATTACGCTGGGTGTTCACCTTCGGTGCCTGTATTATTCTTCCCTTCGGGATGCCGGAATTTCTGGCAACCAACTGGGCGGCTTTTGGTTTTTCGCAATGGATGGCATTGGCGGCAGTGGCGGTGGGTGCTACCTTTCTCGCTTATCTCCTGAATGTATATGGCATTTCTGCGATCGGTGCTTCGGCAACGGGGGCCTATATCTATACCCAGCCTTTGTTTGCAGCGGTGATCGCCATCATTTTTGCAGGGGAGCATTTCAGTATTACCAAACTCTGCGCAGCCATTCTCATTTTTACCGGAGTATACCTCGCCAATTTTAAAAAGCAGACAGAAACCATACAACCTTCCTGACGGATACTTACAATTTAGGATAATCAAAAAACCAGAAGGCTTTCTTAGCCCTGCGAAAATCTTTCCAGTGATCGGTTTCTGCTTTTACGGCAAATACAGCGCAGGTAGGCATATCATCAATTTGGGTAGCCGTCAATTCATTCACAAAAGCGGTAATACCTGGATTATGCGAGAACACAGCAGCCGTTCGGATAGAATCATTGATCTCGCTGATCACTTCATAAAAGGCAGGGGGATAGGCATGGTACAATTGTTTGATGGTAGCCAGTCTGTCCTTACCCATCTCATACACATCCGCAAAATAGCGGGCCGTGCTGAGTGCCCGGTTGGCCGGACTGGAAATGAGCATATCGATCCCCACTTTGCGATCGAGCAAACGTTTGGCCATCATGGGCGCATCGCGCTGACCACGGTCGTTCAGCGGGCGGTCAAAATCCTCCTGTCCGGCCAGGGCCCAGCTGCTTTTGGCGTGTCGTATAATCAATAACTGTTTCAGACCCAAAAGTTACAAAATTCTCCCCTTACATTTGTTTTATGGCCGTTACCCGTATCAGTGTTGAAGAATTTTTATCGCTTGCCCAAACGCATCCGGTACTGGATGTACGCAGTCCGGGCGAGTTCAGCCATGCCCATATTCCCGGCGCCCATAGCCTGCCGCTTTTTTCAGACGAAGAAAGAAAAGTGGTGGGAACGGCTTATAAACAGGAGAGCCAGCAGACAGCCATTAAACTGGGACTGGAATTTTACGGCGTGAAGATGGTGAAGATGGTGGAAGAAGTGGAAGCCTTGTTACAGACCAAAAACAGTCCGAAAGAATTTAAAAGAGACCAGCAGGTGGTACTGGTACATTGCTGGCGGGGTGGTATGCGCAGTGCCGGTGTTGCCTGGCTGCTGGACCTCTATGGTTTTAAGGTATACACATTGGCCGGTGGCTATAAAGCTTACCGCAACTGGGTGTTGGCACAGTTCGCCATCCCTTACCCGATTAATATGGTGGGCGGATTTACCGGTAGCGGTAAAACAGAAGCGTTGCAGGTACTGGCTAAAAAGAAACAATCTGTGATAGACCTGGAAGGACTGGCGCATCACAAAGGTTCCGCTTTCGGAGCGCTGGGGCAGCCGGTGCAACCTACACAGGAAATGTTTGAGAATTTATTGGCGCGTGCCTTGAAGAAAACTGTAAACAGCTGGCAGTTGAAAGCGGATGATCCATCTGCTGCATCGAAGCCGGGTCAACCTGTGATCTGGCTGGAAGATGAAAGCCAGCGCATCGGCGAAGTAAATCTACCGGCTGCCTTTTTTAAACAGATGCGGGATAAACAGATCTACTTCCTCGACATCCCTTTTGAAGAGCGGTTGACATTTATTACAGAACACTACGGCAAATTTGAAAAAGCTTTGCTGGTGAATGCGGTGATCCGCATTAAAAAAAGGCTGGGTGGACTGGAAACTAAAAACGCAGTGAACTTTCTGATCGAAGACAATGTAAAAGACTGCTTTGCCATTCTGCTTGCCTACTACGATAAATTTTACCTGAAGAGTTTACAGAACCGGGAGAATTTTTCATCGCTGTTCAATAAAATAGAACTGTCCACTGTTTCTGCAGAAGAAACGGCTACGGCCTTGCTGAAACAGTATGCAAGCTGTGTTCCGGTAATCACCAGCAATCAATCCTGAGTAGTATAAGGCTGATTAGCTACAAAAACTCTATGCATCTCTGTTGCTCTGTATCTCTGTGTTGAAAAAAAGATCGATACAGTCGTAAGACTTGCATTAGTGATGTTTTTCAACACAGAGATACAGAGATAAGGAGTTACACAGAGAAAAAATGTTTCAACTTCTGCGCAAACCCGCCATTTGCTGAAGTATATATTACCTGCACGCTTAATTATCCCGGTGTTTTTTGAAACTACAGAACAGAAAATTCTGTTTGGTCTGAAAAGGAGTAACATGATCTTCGGTAATGCAGCGGATCTTGTCAAACTTGTTTACCAGTTCTGCCTGCAGTAAAGCTTCATTGTATTGTTTGATGGGCAGGCCACTGCATTTTTCAGGACCGTTATCAGAAAAAGTGCCGATGGCTAAAAACCCATTCACGTTTTTATAGGCGATAGAGATATACTTACTGATCTGTTCGGGTGTGGTCAGAAAATGAAAAGTGGCGCGGTCGTGCCATACTTCATAGGTGGTATCGGGGGTAAATTCCGTAACGTCAGACACCACCCACTTGATCCGGTCGGCTTTTTCGCCCAGCCTTTTTTTGGCGCGCTTTAACGCTTCTTCCGAAATATCCAGTACGGTTATATCCTCGTAGCCTTCTGCCAGCAGGTAATCTGCCAACCGGCTATCGCCCCCGCCTACATCTATGATAGGGGCTTTTTTAGAAACCGGAAAACTATGGATGAAGTTGAGAGAGGTAACCGGTTGTTCCTGTGTCCAGCTGACTTCGCCGGGTTGTTTGGTCTGGTAGATCTTATCCCAGTATTGTTGACGATCCTGCATACAATCTGTTTTAATAAAAGTTGTATCACATACACCACATCGCCTGCGGCGCAATGACGGAAACCTGATAAATGACCCAACAAAATTAAACATAAAAGTTATCCGCTTATCCAATCTGCAATGGTCAGGTAACTCATGGCACTCATCACTATCACCACGATCCATCCTGCCGCCTGCAATACCATCGGGTGACGGTATGCGCCTACCAGTTTTATATTCCTGGCCGCCAGCAGCATTACCGCCAGTGTAATGGGCAATACCAGCCCGTTCAAAGCCGCCGCTGTGAGTAATATTTTTACGGGCCTGCCTACAATGGCAAAAACCACGGTAGAGAACAGGATCATGCCGGTAATGATCCAGCGGGAGTTTTTATCGATCCAGGGATGGAATGTTTTCAAAAAGCTAACAGAAGTATAAGATGCTCCCACTACGGATGTGATGGCTGCCGCCCACATAACCACCCCAAAAAAACGATACCCCAGTTCACCTGCCGCCAGTTTAAACACCGATGCGGGCGGATTGCCCGGATCCAGCAGTCCACCTTTCATGACCACCCCCAGTGCAGCCAGGAAAAGCACCACACGCATGAATGCCGTTACCAGGATACCCGTTACAGAACTGCGGGTAACCTGTGGCAAAGCATCTACTCCCTTGATACCGGCATCCAGTAAGCGGTGACCACCGGCAAAACAGATATACCCCCCCACCGTACCACCTACCAGCGTAACAATGGCCACCACACTGATCTTTTCCGGAACCACCGATCTGTGCAGTGCTTCGCCCATCGGTGGCTGCGAGCTGAATGCTACGTACAGCGTTAGCAGAAAGATCAGCACCCCCAGTATTTTTGAAAAGCGGTCGATAGCATCACCCGCTTCTTTCATCCAGAAAAGAAACAAAGCAAATATGCCACTGAGAATGGCGCCGTAAATCGTATCCATTCCCGTTAATACATTCAACCCCAAACCACAGCCCGCCACATTCCCGATATTAAAAGCGAGTCCCCCCAATACAATCAACGCGGCGATCAGGTAACCCAGTCCGGGCAGCATCGCATTGGCAATATCCTGTGCATGTTTTTCCGTTATAGCCAATACCCGCCAGATATTCATTTGTGCGCCGATATCGAGCAGTACGGATATCAATATCACAAAACCGAAACTGGCCAGCAGTTGCTGGGTAAATACAGTGGTTTGTGTCAGGAATCCCGGGCCAATGGCAGAAGTGGCCATCAGAAAAGCGGCGCCGGTAATAGCTGAAGATCTGGTTATTTTTTTCAAGAGGTGATACGTTGAATCCTGATATGATTGTTTTCCAATTCCCGGTAAATCTGTTGCGCAAAAGCGACCGCATGTTCCCCATCACCATGCAAACATACTGTCTGTGCGTTGATAGGAACCTTTTGTTGATCGGCAGTGGTTACCGTTTGCTGTTGTATCATTTCCAATACCTGTTGCAGGCATTGTTCGGTTGATCTGATCATGGCCCCCGGTTCTGAACGGGGCGTTAAACTGCCGTCAGGTTGATAGGTTCTGTCGGCAAACACTTCGCTGGCCGTTGGCAGTCCGATTTTTTCCGCTTCGCTGATAGCATGACTCCCACTGAGGCCGAATAATACCAGGTTCTTATCAATCGTATATACTGCTTTGGCGATGGTATTGGCCAGTAAGGCATCACCTGCCGACATATTATACAAAGCTCCATGCGGTTTTACATGTTGCAACCGGGTGCCCATCTGCAAAGCCATCTGCTGCAGTTGCCCTACCTGCTCCGAAACCAGGTCAAATATCTCGTTCAGGGGTAAATGCAATGCTGTTCTTCCAAAATTGGCTTTATCTGCAAAACCCGGATGCGCACCAATGGCCACTTTATGTTGCATGGCGAGGTCAATGGTTTTTTGCATGGTAGCCGCATCACCGGCATGATAGCCACAGGCAATATTGGCGCTGCTGATCCAGGGCATCAGCAAGGCATCGTTGGTAAGGCCCTCACCCAGGTCGCAGTTCAGGTCAATTGTTTGCATAAGCAGTAGCTGGTTAATCAGTTTTAACTGTGTTGTGCTATTAAAAAATTACCTTCATAATCTGGATTTCTTGCCGCTCGCGGCCGCTTGGCCCCATCCCTGTTCCCAGGCTGCTTCTTTTCTGCTCCCGCTTTTAGCGGATGCTACGCATCATTTTGTCTGCCTTCGCCTTCGCTCGGCACCGAACAAAAGAGGCCCGTATACAGGGGCTGATTAAAAATTTTTCATCGAACATCCCGAATAGGCAGTTTTTTCCCCAACCATAGAAATTTTGATCATCTAATAACATAAAACGTCAGTTTATACACCCAACAGGTATTGCGCTAAACGGAAGTTACAGGCATTTTGAAGTTGCTGCAAATCCATTTCCTGCCGCAGCAGGATATTTTCGGCTTCCTGAACGGTAACAACCGACAAGGAAAACTGTTCTCCCGCATTTTTTTGCGCCAGCGAAGCCATATCGGCACTGATCAGATGTCCTACCCGCGGATACCCCCCGGTGGTTTGATGGTCAGCCATCAATACAATGAGTTGCCCATCTGGTAATAACTGGAGGGTACCACGGGTCACGGCGGTTGAGATCAATTCCCGGGTAGGGACAGTCTGCAGCGGCTGACCATTTAAGCGATAGCCCATGCGGTTACTATCCCGGCTAATGGTAAACCCACTGCTGAACAAGGTTTCTTTGGCTGCCTGGGTGAGTGTATCAAATTCATGTCCCTGTATCATCCGCAAACTTCCTTCCTTATACAAACCTGTAACTGATGCCTGCCAGGGAAGTGCTTCAAACAGGGTTTCCTGGTTCAGCAAACCATAGGGCTGTGCCTGTTGGGGAAAGAGCCTGGTGGTTCTGCCAAGCGTGCGCCCACCGGCTTTTACGGTCAGATGGGTACTGTAACTCTGCAACCACTGATCCGCTTTCCATCCCCCCTTCACGGCAAAGTAAGTACGTGCACCTGTTATTTGCTTACCGAAAGTGAGTAGGGACCCTTTGCGAACACATACCGGTTTATGCACCGGCATTGCTTCTCCATTGATACGTGGTGAAAAATCTGCACCACTCAAAGCCACCAGCATTGTTTCTTCAAACAGTATTTCTGCGGCCGGAAAATGCATTTCGATCACGGGGGCCTTGGCCTCATTGCCCACCAGCGCATTGGCGATACGCATGGCAGTTCTATCCATCACCCCACCGGGGTTGATGCCCAGTTGCTGGTAACCATACCTGCCTGCATCCTGCACGGTATCGAGTATACCGGCCTTGATCACCTGTATACTCATGCTTCTTTCAGTTTGTAAAATTCTGTGAGGGTAATAGGGCAGAACTGCACTTCATCACCCGGCTGCAGTAAACAGGGGGCTGCCCGGGTAACATCAAATAACCGTAGCGGTGTTTGGCCAACCAGCTGCCAGCCACCTGGTGAATCCAGTGGATAGATCCCTGTTTGCTCACCGGCAATGCCTACACTGCCGGCAGGCACTATTGTTCTCGGACTGGTTTTCCGGGCCGTACGGATCCGCTCATCTACCGAACCCATATAAGCGAAGCCGGGAAGAAAACCGATCATGTATACACGATAGGTGGATGATGTATGAATCTGAATGACTTCTTCCACACTTATCCGGTGCTGTTCTGAAAGTGCAACCAGATCCGGTGCCAGCGACAGATCATAACAAACCGGAATGTTTACCCTGTTGCGAACAGTATCCCTATCCAATGCTACCGACCCGACCGCTTCCTGCAGCTGTGATTCCATCATCCCGTATACAGACCGGCCCGGATTTTTTTTGATCAACGCTGCAAGGTCGTACACCAATGTGAGTGAGCTATAGGCAGGAACCAGGTCCAGCAAACCTGTTATTTTTCTATCACACAGATAATGATACAGCGCCATTACCTGCTGGTTGGCTTCTTCAGTAATGGTATTGCCCCATGTAATGGTAATGGCATGATCGCCACAGGGATACAGCTGGTATGCAGGGGTAGATGACACAGCATACAAATTACATCATCAACCAGAAAGAACCATCACCCGGGCTAAATAGACCTGCCGGGTTATTCCTGCTCCTGTAACATTTCGTCACGCTTACGCAGAAGCCACCATTGGCGTAAAGACAGGATATGCAGTCCCAGTGCAATGACCACCAGCACGGCACCCAGGTAAATAAAAGGGAACTCGCCAATCAGTGTATTGGGTGGTTCATTCATAAAATAGCGGATAGGGGTGGGCATAGAGAGTACCGCAATTACGAGGATATTGAGCAGCAGGAGCAAACCCGCCACATTAAACGCAAGCAATAATTTCGGTGCCCATTTTTTGGAAAGGATCATCGCAACCGGAACGGCAAGTAAACCACTCAGTCCATCAAAATTATTGCCCTCGAATGTCATCTGTATGGGCAGCAGGTTCAGCATAAATGTTTTCCATAACAGTATTTCTACCAGTATCCGGAATGTTTGCATGGCTACCAGCCAATGTGGTGGGATGGCCAATAACAGTTCCCCGGTTGTTTTGGTAAAAGCAATTCTTATAAAAAACAAAGTGGGCAGCAGGATCACCCATAAGGGTCTTGGCGGCAGGCGGGAAAAATCGGAAAAGAACCCATTCAGCGAAAGCACCCCAACCAGCAGTACCCATGCAGCAACAATGCTCCCTACCAGGATAATGGTTTTTTTCTGCCTTGCCGCGGGAATAACTGTTCTGGACAATGCGATCTGCAGACCGCGCATAACCAGACCCAGGCAGATCAGCGACAGCGCAGAAAGCAACACGGCAGGTAATAATTTTGGTTCCATACTTTCAGTTCAACACAGGAATGGGCGCAAAACTATCCTACCGGCAAAAGCGTAACAAGCGATTTTGGATAAATGGCATCACCCTGCCTTGGCTGCGGTTGCTATCTCGTGTTGCTGCAACCATCCAAACAGTTGAGCAGTAACGGAAGCAGGTGTGTAAGGGGCAAACCGGATCTCGTCCAGCTGCCGGATGGGTATGACACGTTTGGTAGAACTGCTGATAAAAGCTTCTTTGGCAGACCCGATCTCCTCGATCGAAATATCTTTTTCAATCACGTTCATTCCCTGTGCCTTCGCTACCTGCAGGATCTGTTTGCGGGTAACGCCATGGAGAATATGATTAGCGGGTGTAACCAATGTTTGTTCATCAGTTACCAGGAAAAAATTAGACCGCGGGAACTCCGATACGATACCATTTTGGTGATACAACACATCATCTGCCCCCTGCTCTTTTACCCAGGGCTGCAACCAGATGGCCATGAGGTAATCCGTTGTTTTCACATGCGGCATCTGGCGCTGGTGCGCATAGGTTACTACTTTGTAACCGGGGAGCAGCAACTGATCTGGCGGAGGTGTTAACGGCACCTGCACTATTACCAGGTTGGGTTCTGTGATCTGGTAACCATCCGGCGAACTGCCACCTGATAACATGATGCGGATACCGGAATAAGGCAGGCGGTTCACACTGGTCATCTGCTGGATGATCTGCAGTAATTCTTCTTTGGTTTGTTTTACCGGCAAATGCATTTCTGCAGCAGAATAAAAAAAACGATTGAGGTGATCATCCACATACAAAGGCGTTTCACCTGCCACGCGTAAAAAATCAAAAATGCCATAGCCACGCTGGTAGCCGAGATCGTTCACAGGAATAGACACATCTTCCAATGAAGCGAACCGGTTATGATGGTAACAGATCAACTGACTCATAATGTAATCCGGTTGTATTTTTTCAGAATAGCGATCACTTTGTCTACCGGCAAAGCCTCTGCCGTATGCCCCTCTGTTCCTTTGGTAGCAGTGGCCGCAAACAAAGAATTGATGATGGCTTCTTCGGTGGCTTCTATCGCCGCCACGAACAGGGGCGAAACAGCATCATTGGTTAACAGGCTAACGGTCTGCTTCTTTTCTTTGCTGTTATGCGCTACCCGCAGGGTACTATCGGTAGAAAAAGCGATCACATAATCACCGCTGCCGTTATGGGCAATACCCCCTGTTTTGGCCAGTCCCATAAAAGCACGTTTGGCCAAACGGCCCAGGTTGCGGCTATCCAGCGGCGCATCGGTTGCCACTACGATCATACAGGAACCGTCTTCTTTTTTGGTTAACTGGTCACGCAGGTAATATTGGTTCAGTTCTTCACCCACCGGTACTCCGTCTACCTGTAATACACCGCCAAAATTGGTCTGCACCAATACCCCAACCGTATAACCGCCCATCGCCTCCGGCAATTTGCGGGATGCGGTTCCAATACCACCCTTAAACTGGAAACAAACCGTTCCTGTACCTGCGCCTACCGAACCTTCTGTTACCACTCCATCGCCCGCGTTCTCAATCGCTTGTAGCACATCTGCCTTCTGCACATGCCTGCCACGGATATCGTTCAGGTAACTATCATTGGTTTCTCCCACTACCGCGTTAACAGAATATACTTTTTCATTGCCTTGTTGCTGTAAGGTATAATCAATCACGGCTTCCATGGCAGTAGCTACGCTCAATGTATTGGTCAATATTACCGGACTCTCCAGCGTACCCAGTTCCGTTACCTGTGTGCTGCCGGCCAGTTTGCCAAAGCCATTGCCCACAAATAGGGCCGCCGGTACTTTTTGCTGAAAGATATTGCCCGCAAAAGGCAGTATGGCCGTTACACCCGTACGTACGTTTCCTCCCTTCACCAAAGTCGTATGCCCCACTTTTACCCCATACACATCTGTAATCGCATTCAGTTTCCCTGTTGGCAATACGCCGATGGAAATACCCAGTTCACGCGGTCTGGCAGATTGAGAAAGGCCGGGGAGAGAAAATAGGACAGCGAAAAAGATGAGTATAAATCTGGTCATGATGATGGGAAACTATATGAATTTTGCTGCAGAAAACGGAATTAGTCTGGAGTTATGAGATAGTACCCACTCCAGACTCCTAACTCCTAACTCTCTACTTTCTTCTTACTATTCCTCCCCACCGCATAATGCGGTTTTAATTCTTTGTAGATCTTGCCGAGTAATTCATTGCCCGATTCGGAAGCGTTCTTGGAATTCTGGAAATAGGCCCGGGTCTGTTTCATGATCTCGTTGCCGATGACCAGTTTGGCATCTTCGAGTTTGGTTTTTACCGATTCCAGCTCATCGATCAGTTCTGTATATTGGGCGTAGAGGTGTACATAATTGTTACACTCCATCACATCCACAAACGAAGGAACGGTATTGGGATTCTTGCGCATGAACTGGACGGCTTTCTCCACAAACTCATGCCGCTTGGTGTTCAGCTTAAACATACTCCGTCTTTCGCTGGGCTTCAGCTTGATGTTATTGGGAACCATATTACGAACCGCAGCAATATTCTGCTTGATCGACATCAGCTCACTGGCAACAAAGCTCCTGAAAGAGGCCATAACAAAGGGATTTATGCTATAACGCTGTTTCAAAATAGAAAATTGCTTATTCCACACATTTTTTCCGGCAGCGAAAGGCGTGAGACGCGAATCGTCAGACGTGAGTAAAAACCCTTCCTACTCACGCCTCACACCTCACGACTAACAACTCACGCTATTCAATTTCTTCCTATCTTGTAAATCAGACCAATTGCTGCCACATGAGCGTATTATGGAGCTTCTATCTCCGTATAACAGGATGGACCCTGCACGGTACTTTTCCTTATCACCTGCCCAAATGCGTGGTGATCGTGGGTCCGCATACCAGTGCCTGGGATTTTGTGATCGGACTGGCTTTCCGCAGCAAACTGCATCTCGAACACCTCAAATACCTTGGCAAGGATTCCCTCTTCAAAGGCCGGTTCGGTTTTTTCTTCCGCCAACTGGGTGGGGTGCCGGTAGACCGCTTCAGTCAGCACAATATGGTAGACCAGGTGGTTGCGCAGTTTAACAGCCAGGATCGTTTTGTACTGGCCCTTTCGCCTGAAGGCACCCGCAAAAAAGTAGCGCGGCTGCGTACCGGTTTCTATCACATCGCCAAAAAAGCCAGTGTGCCCATTGTAATGGTAGGTATGGATTTTGGCCGGAAAGAAGGCATTATCGCCGAACCCTTTATGCCTTCGGATGATGAAGCCGCTGATTTCAGAAAGATCCATGCATTTTTTGCGCCCATCCAGGGAAAGATCCCTGCACAGGGTATGTCTCATTTATTATCTCCCCAACCTTAACCGATACTGTATGTCTGCACAATTACCCACCATGCTGGATAAGTTCTGCGAGTTTGAGCAAACCCGCGCCAACAAATTATTCCTGGCCGAACCCGTACGGAGTGAGTACCAAAAATTTACCTGGCAGGAAGCCGGCAGCCAGGTGCGGAAAATGGCTGCGGTGCTGAAAGAAATGGGACTGGGTAAGGATGACAAAGTAGCCATCCTCAGTAAAAACTGCGCCCACTGGATTTTGGCGGATCTCGCTATCGCGATGGCAGGCTGTACCTCGGTACCGCTGTATCCCAATATCACACCCGATGCGCTGCGCGAGATCATAGTACACAGCGAAAGCAAAGCCATTTTCATCGGTAAACTGGATAACCCGGCGGAACTGCGCACCGGTGTGCCGGATGGACTGATCCAGATCAGTTTCCCCTTTTACCCCAATGCCGGCTGTTTGAACTGGGACGAACTGATCGCCGGTAAAAAAGGATTGGAAGGCAAACCCCAGCTGGACCCACATGCACTGGCCTGCATTGTATATACCTCCGGCACCACCGGCCAACCCAAGGGGGTGATGCATACCTATTATGCCATTGCTTTTGCCGTAGATGCTTTCCTTATCAGTTACCCCGATATCAAAGAGGAGATCTTTTTCTCCTATCTCCCGCTCTGCCATGTGGCAGAAAGGATGCTGGTAGAATGTGGCGCCATCTTTACCGGCAGTACCGTGTATTTTGTAGAATCGATGGATACTTTCGCCAAAAACCTCGCCGATACAAAACCCACGGTATTTCTGGCCGTACCCCGCATCTGGGAGAAACTACAGGAAGGCATCCTGAAAAAAATGCCCCAACAGAAATTAGACCGTTTATTATCCATCCCTATCGTATCCGGTATTATTAAAAAAGCGATCCGGAAAAAACTCGGACTGGCCAATGCCCGTTTCTTATTTACCGGAGCCTCCCCCATTAACCCGGGCCTTCTTCATTGGTTTGCCAAACTGGACATTACCATCCAGGAAGCGTATGGTATGACAGAAAATGTGGCCCTCTCACACTCTAACCGCAAGGGCGCCGTAAAATTCGGCACCGTAGGCCAGGCTTACCAGGGCGTAGAGGTAAGATTGGGTAAAGACAATGAAGTGCAGGTGAAGAGTCCGGCCAGTATGCTCGGCTACTACAAAGAGCCCGGTTTAACAGCCGAGTGTTTTGAAGACGGGTACCTGCGCACAGGCGATGAGGGATCGATCGACGGCGAAGGCTACCTCACTATTACCGGCCGTATCAAAGACCAGTTCAAAACCAGTAAAGGCAAATACATTATGCCAGCCCCGGTAGAAAGCAAACTACTGCAAACCCCCGAACTGGCCCAGGTTTGTGTGGTGGGTTCGGGTATGCCCAGTGCTATGGCACTATGTACCTTATCTGAAAATGCCAGGAACCACGCCATGGAAAGCCTGCAGGAAACCCTGCACCAGGCATTACTGGCCGTAAACAAAAGCCTGGAACACCACGAACAGCTATCCAAACTAATTGTACTGGCCGAGGAATGGACCATCCAGAATGGATTACTGACGCCTACCTTAAAAATTAAACGGAAAATGATCGATGCCAGTTTCGGAGAGCAATATGGTAGCTGGAGCAAAACCCCCGATACCATCATTTTTGCCTGATCCTACGCTACCTTACCCTGCTCTCTCACCTGTAATGTTCAGGCGAGAAGGCAGGGTGGTTCATAGAGCCGGCTATGATTTCCTCGCTCATTTTTTGTTGAAAACTTACTCCAAAGCCGCCCGGCAGTAGAAATTAATTTTGTGATAACTGCTTTACGCACAATTTAATGTTATACAGAAGCGTTACTTAAGGGCAATTTTTATCACCACCAATTGAACGAACATGAAATCAAAAATCTACGTATTGATCGCCATGGGCTCCCTGGCCGTCTTTTCCTGCGTGAGTCCCAAGAAACTCGAAGAGGAAAAAGCCAAGTATACCGAACTCAGTGGTAATTACCTCGCTTTGCAAGCCAAATACCGCGACCTCCAGGATGAACTGAAGCGTTGCCAGAACGAATCTACCGCCAGGATCTCTGATCTGAACACCCGCAAAGCAGCGCTGGAATCACAGATCGCTGATATGACCAAGCAGATTGATTACCTGAAACAGAACAACAATACTGTGCTGAACCAGTTAAAAGACCTGTCAGTAGTTACCGGTGCACAGGCAGAAAGTATTAAAAAATCGCTTGATAATATCGGCGCCAAAGACATGTATATCCGCGATCTGCAAGGTTCTATTGCCCGCAAGGATTCGCTGAACATGGCCCTGGTAATGAACCTGAAAGGAGCCATTGGTAACCTGGATGATAAAGACATTAATATCAAGGTTGACAAGGGGGTGGTGTATGTAGATATCTCCGACAAACTGCTGTTCAAAAGCGGTAGCTACGAAGTAACCGACCGTGCCAAAGAAGTGCTGGGCAAAGTAGCCAAAGTGCTGAACAACCAACCTGAGATCGAATTCCAGGTAGAAGGACATACGGATTCTGTGCCTATCAAGAGCCCGGGTATTATGGACAACTGGGATCTGAGTGTGAAGCGCGCTACTACGGTAGTTCGTATTCTGCAGGATACCTACGGTCTGGATCCTAAACGTATGACCGCCGCCGGCCGCAGCCAATATGTACCACTGGCTGATAATGGTACCCCCGAAGGCCGTGCCGCCAACCGCAGAACACGTATCGTGATCCTGCCACAACTGGACCAGTTCTTCAAATTACTGGAGACCAAAAAATAAGCATCCTTCCGGATACTGATAAAAAAGAAGCTGCTTTTTCGGGCAGCTTCTTTTTTGTATAACATGTCCCGTCCTGAAATAGCGATACACAACATACAAAAAAGGGTAAACGGAATTCGTTTACCCTTTTCTTTTAAGAGATTTCGTTATAATTTACCGGCCGCTTTCCAGGCTTCCAGGATTTCTTCTGTGTGGTTCTTGCTTTCGGGTTTGTCGATAATCTTAACGATCTTCCCTTCTTCATCTATCAAAAAAGTGGTTCGGGTAGTACCCATATAGGTACGGCCCATGAATTTCTTCTCACCCCATAAATTGTACTTGTCTACGATCTTCTTGTCTTCATCTGCCACCAGCGGAAAAGGCAGGTCATGCTTTTCTACAAACTTTTTGTGACTTTTCACATCGTCTACACTTACACCCACTATCTGGTAACCTTTTTTCTTGAGCAGGGCAAAATTATCGCGCAGGTTACAGGCCTGTATGGTACAGGTGGGGGTATCATCTTTGGGGTAGAAATACAGGATTACTTTTTTGCCTTTGAAATCGGCCAGTGAAATAGCGTTCCCGTTCTGATCCAATGCCTTGAATGCGGGTGCCTTACTGCCTTCTTTTAATACAGCCATATTATTATTTTATGTAAATCAATTTGTAATAATAACGCTATTTGGGCTGTTTTGTTCCGATTCGGTCATTTCCGGGCAAAAAATAACACGATCATTGCCCATGCAGCCTTACATTTGCACAATTTATTTTTAAGCAACCATGCCCAAAGACAATTCCATTAAATCCGTTCTGATCATTGGTTCCGGCCCCATTATTATTGGCCAGGCCTGCGAGTTTGACTATTCCGGTTCACAGGCTGCCCGCAGCCTGCGTGAAGAGGGTATCAAAGTGATCCTCATCAACAGCAACCCGGCCACCATTATGACCGACCCCATGATGGCCGACAGGGTTTACCTGCTGCCACTTACCGTGGAAAGTATTGAACAGATCCTGGAAGAGAACCAGATAGACGCCGTACTGCCTACCATGGGTGGCCAGACAGCCCTGAACCTTTGTAAAGAAGCCGAAGAACTGGGTATCTGGGAGAAATATAACTGCCGTTTGATCGGCGTAGACGTGGCGGCTATCGACACTGCTGAAGACCGTGAGAAATTCCGCCAGCTGATGGTGAAAATAGGCGTAGCCGTAGCCCCCAGCCGTGTGGCCAACAGTTTTCTCGAAGGCAAGGAATTTGCACAAGAGATTGGTTTTCCATTAGTTATACGCCCTTCCTTTACCCTTGGCGGTACCGGCGGCGGTTTTGTACATACCAAAGACGACCTGGACGCGGCCCTGGAAAGAGGCCTGAAAGCCTCCCCCATTCATGAGGTATTGGTAGAAAAAGCGGTGCTGGGCTGGAAAGAATACGAACTGGAACTGCTGCGCGACCAGAACGATAATGTGGTGATCATCTGTACCGTAGAGAACCTCGACCCCATGGGCGTACATACCGGCGACTCGATTACCGTGGCACCGGCCATGACCCTGAGCGATACTTCCTTCCAGGACATGCGTAACAAAGCCATCCTGATGATGCGGTCTCTCGGCAATTTTGCCGGCGGTTGTAACGTACAGTTTGCACAGAATCCTGAAACGGAAGAACTGATTGCGGTGGAGATCAACCCACGTGTAAGCCGGTCTTCTGCCCTCGCTTCCAAAGCCACCGGTTACCCGATCGCCAAGATCGCCGCCAAACTGGCCATCGGTTATTCACTGGATGAGCTGAAGAACCAGATCACCAAAACCACTTCGGCCTATTTTGAGCCGGCATTGGATTATGTTATTGTAAAAGTGCCCCGCTGGAACTTCGATAAGTTCAAAGGTGCCAACGATACCCTGGGTCTGCAGATGAAAAGTGTGGGTGAGGTAATGGCCATTGGCAGAAGTTTTACCGAAGCCATCCAGAAAGCCTGCCAGAGCCTGGAGAACGAAGCCATCGGCCTGGGTTATTACGGCAAAAGCCTGATGAAGAGCGAGGAACTGGTAGAATATATCAAAACCCCGAAATGGGACCGTATTTTCCGTATCAAAGATGCGTTGATGCAGGGATCGACCATTAAATCCATTGCACAGGCCACCCGCATAGACCGTTGGTTTATTTACCAGATACAACAGCTGTGTACTATCGAAAAAGAGATGGCCCAGTATTCATTGGATACCCTGCCCGCCGATCTGCTGAAAGAAGCCAAGAAAAACGGTTTCGGAGATACCCAGATCGCCCGCATCCTGCATGGCGACTGTACCGATGAACAGGTATACCAGAAAAGAAAATCGCTCGGCATTACCCGTGTTTACAAAATGGTAGACACCTGTGCCGCTGAGTTCGAAGCCAAAACACCTTATTTCTACAGCACTTTCGAAGGATAGAGGCATTTGTGAATGGGCAATTGTGAATGGTGAATACCCATTACCTATTGCCCATTCACCATTCACCATTGCCTACTTTTCCTTTACTTTGCACCACTAACAAAATCACTGTATGAAACTGAAAGACATCCAGGTACTGAATGAAAAAGAAACCCGTGGCGGTTTTGGCGAAGGCATGTATGAAATTGGCAAGGAGAATGAGAATGTGGTGGTGCTTACTGCCGACCTCGCCGGTTCTTTAAAACTCGGACCCTTTATCAAGGATTTCCCGAACCGTTTTGTACAGGTGGGTATTGCCGAAGCCAATATGATCGGTATTGCAGCCGGTATGACCATTGGCGGTAAAATTCCATATACCACCACTTTTGCCAACTTCAGCACGGGCCGTGTGTACGACCAGATCCGCCAGAGTGTGGCATACAGCGATAAAAATGTAAAGATCTGCGCCTCTCACGCCGGTTTAACCCTGGGCGAAGATGGCGCCACCCACCAGATCCTGGAAGATATCGGGCTGATGAAAATGCTGCCCGGTATGACCGTGATCGTTCCCTGCGATTTTAACCAGACCAAAGCGGCCACCAAAGCCATTGCGGCACACCATGGCCCGGTATACCTCCGTTTCGGCCGCCCCAAATGGCCCAATTTTACCAAAGAAGATGGCAGTGATTTTGTAATCGGTAAGGCACAGCAACTCAGTGAAGGAACCGATGTGACCATTTTTGCCTGCGGACACATGGTTTGGAAAGCCATTGAAGCCGGAAGAATCCTGGAAGAAAAAGGGATCAGTGTAGAACTGATTAACCTGCATACCATCAAACCTCTGGACGAAGCGGCGATCATTGCTTCTCTTTCTAAAACCAAATGTGCCGTAACCGCTGAAGAGCATAACATCATTGGTGGTATGGGCGATGCCGTTGCGCAGGTGGCTGCCAGACATATTCCTGTTCCTATCGAGTATATCGGCACCAATGATACATTTGGCGAGAGTGGTAAACCCACCGAACTCTTAACCAAGTACGGCCTGGATACACCGTTTATCGTAGCCGCTGCAGAGAAGGCGATGGCAAGAAAAAAATAAATCGTAGTACGAACTGTTTGATAGTAACCGCAGCTGAAAGGCTGCGGTTTTTTATTTTCTACTTAGTATCTTAGTTCAACGTTGGAATTTCACAATACCACCCTCCAAATACCCCTTTATGAATACAATCAGGATATCTAGTGCCCAATTCGAGCATAAGAATGCAGACAAAGATTATAACCTGTCGGTGATAGAAAAACTGACACAGAAAGCAGCAGCGGAAGGTTCGCAGGTGATCGCCTTTCATGAGTGTTCCATTACGGGATATACTTTTGCCAGGCATTTATCTAAGGAACAGATGCTGGAGATGGCAGAGTTTATTCCGGATGGAGAAAGTATTCAAAGACTTACCAGCATCGCCCGTGAAAACAATATGGTAGTGCTGGCAGGACTTTTTGAAAAAGACAGTCAGGATCGTTTATTCAAAACCTATGTATGTGTAGACAGGAATGGACTGGTAGCCAAATTCAGAAAACTGCATCCATTTATTAACCCGCATCTCACAGCAGGTGATAGTTATTGTGTGTTTGATTTACTCGGGTGGAAATGTGGTATCCTGATCTGTTACGATAACAATATTATCGAGAATGTGAGAGCAACCAAATTACTGGGTGCCGATATTATTTTTATGCCGCATGTTACCATGTGTACCCCTTCTACCAGACCCGGAGCCGGTTTTGTAGATCCCCAACTTTGGGAAAACCGGGAAGCAGATCCCACTTCTTTGCGTATGGAATTTGACGGAATGAAAGGAAGGGCATGGCTGATGAAATGGTTACCCGCCAGAGCCTACGACAATGCCATTTATGCCATCTTCTCCAATCCCATCGGTATGGATAATGATCAGTTAAAGAATGGATGTTCGATGATCATTGATCCTTTTGGTGATATATTATCTGAGTGCCGGAGCTTTGAAGACAGTTTTGTTACAGCTACCCTTACCCCCGAAAAACTTACCATGGCCGGAGGAACCCGTTACCTGAAAGCCCGCCGGCCGGATCTGTATCGCGATATCATCGGGCAGGATCACCAACCGGAGCAGAAAGTAGTTTGGTTACATACGACAGAAAAAAAATAGATCAACACTATAATGCGATCTTTTTTCAATAAGAGAGGAACGAAGGAAAAGAGAAAAGAAGGGGAAGGACTTTTTCCCTTCTTTTCTCCGTTTTTCTCTTATTGAAACCTTTCGCAAAACATCCTCTATATTTGATTTTATCCAATTCACTAGAGCTTATCTCAAAAGTAATTTCTTAATAATATAACTGCACAGGCTAGTTGTACAAATCCGAGAAAATTGGCATCATAGTAATCAAATCTTGTTTGACAACGAC
>Ga0255338_1002559_pt1 | contig 25811 bp, 22 predicted proteins | sample MeOH1_35cm_T4_19_FD_203715 | JGI IMG/M metagenome (GOLD analysis project Ga0255338, IMG submission 203715) | Sandy soil microbial communities from University of British Columbia, Vancouver, Canada - MeOH1_35cm_T4_195 | ecosystem: Engineered > Artificial ecosystem > Sand microcosm > Unclassified ...
CAACAACGAGAACGACCTGACCCTCAACCTGAGCGGGCTGATCACGGCCACCGACGCCGACGGCGACACGGTCAGTGCCGGCGCCAGCGGGCTGATCATCACGGTCGATGACGACACGCCGACCGCCTTCGTCGCCGATCCAGGCGCAGTTCTGGATACGAACATCTCTCCGACTGTTTTTGCGCTCAACCTTGCGATGGGTGCGGACGGACCGGGCACGGCGGTGTTCGACATCGGCAAAAACGGCGTCAGCACCCTTAACGATGGCATCGCGGCCAAGGACACCGCGGGCCATTTGCTCACGCTCGATGGCCATCAGATATACCTGTTCGGGGATAGCACCGGCACGTTGATCGGCACCACCAGCGCTACGAACGACCCGAGCGGCACTATTGCGTTCACGATCACGTTGAATGCCGGCACCAACACCTATGCCGTGGACCTGAACGGCACCATCAGCAATGGCACCGAGTTCATTACGGTTTCGGACCTCACGTCCAAGGCAGGTATCTTCAGCGTGGCGGCTATCGGTGCAGATACCCTCACGAACAACCTTCTCAATGTCGACTTCTTACTGATCGGTCGGTCCAGTGATGGCACTACCGGATCGGTCAACACCGATTCCGATTCGATCGGTGTGGACAATCAGTCGGTGAATTCGGGTGAGGCGCTTCGCATAGACTTTGTATCCAATGCGACGACGGATGCGCTTAAACCCTCCGGTTTTGCATACGCCAGTCACGTTATGGCAACCAGCTTCCGGCAGGACATTCCCACGGTACAGGGACCGGGGGATGGCAAGGTCACGATCGTCGTCACTGCTATCGCCGCGAATGATGATCAAATCTTCCCAACGACCCTGGCGGGTGCCGTAGCGAATAGCGAGACGAAGGTGAACATCACCGGCGTCAGCATCTTCGATGCTCTGGGCCATGATGTGACGGCGACGTTCCACGACGGCAACCAGGCCAACGGCGAATGGATCATTGACAACGGGGTTGCCATCATTAGTGGCTTGCAGGCGGGCTACGAATACGAAATCCACACCACGTCCGGGTTCAGCGCGGTGCTGACGGAGTCAGACATTAATAATACGGAGTTTTTCGATCTCGGTGCCTTTACGATCGGTACTGCCACAGCGCAGACGCCGATCAACCTCGCCTATGATGTGGTGGCGACCGATGCCGATGGCGATTCGGCCACCGGTACGCTCGCAGTGGCACTGCTACCAAACACTGCCGACACCACGATTGATATAACCAGCGCTCAACTCCTGAATGGAGATGGCGACGGCAATAGCCTGGCTGGCCTGGCAGGTAATGACACGCTGAACGGCAACGGCGGGAACGACTTCCTGTTTGGCGGTGCTGGCGACGACATCCTGGTGGGTGGTACTGGGAGCGACGTGCTGTACGGCCAGACCGGATCGGACACGCTGACCGGTGGAATCGGCGGCCCTGACGCGACGAGCGATCGCTTCGTGTTCCAGCGCGGTGATGTGGGGCATGGCGTGGACACCATTACCGATTTCACTGTCGGTACTCAGGCATCGGGTGGGGACGTGCTCGATATCAGCGATCTACTGGCCGGGGCTGGAATCACCTCGGCGCAGTTCGTCGGCCATGAGTCGGACTACCTGGTGGTGACCACCGCTGGCGCCAACACGACCATTGCCTTCGATGCAAATGGCGGCTCACATACTGACGCCGTGCAGATCGCGACACTGGCGAATGTGAATACCACGCTTGGTACCTTGATCGGCAACGGCCAGGTCGATCACACGGTCTGAAGTCGCAACGCTTGCGCGAGGCCGCGCCGGTTAATCCGGCGCGGCCTTTTTTTTGTACTTTTTCGGGACAGCCAAAAGGGGTGCAATAAGCTCAGTGCATGGCGCCGTCACGCACTGGCGCGGCCTTTTTTTTGTTTTTCGAAAGGTAACGGGGTCAGGTCTGGCATTGTCGCTTCACCACCGTGGGACGAGCCGTTTGCGCGGCCAGGGATCGGGGGAGACCGAACGCTATAGAGTTAGAGAAACGCTGAAGTATTCAGTGTTTCCCGCAGCGCAAGGACGCGCTGCCAAAATCAGTGGCTGTAAGCCACTGATTTTGTGAGTCATCGGAAAACCACGCTTTTCAGATGACGGGCGCTGATAAATCCAGGATGGATTTATCAGCGCTTCCCTAGACCTGACCAGAATGCCCCAGCAGGCGCGCTGGTTGACCTTGCGCCCTGAGAAGTGCAACTGCTTTTTTGTCGAAGGAAACGAAGGTTTCCCCACCGAGCCAGTTTCCTTCATAGGCAATGACGCCATCGGCGAAATCCCCGCCCGCGTCGAGCACCGACAGGCCCGCCTCTACGGCGGGCCGGTTCGTTTCCACGTTTGCGGCGGCAAGCAATGCGCGGATAGCGGTGGTGGCGTCGGATGGTTGGAAGTCGTAGACCCTGAGCAGAACCCACACAAATTCGCACAGACACGGTGTTGCTACAGCGATCAATTCAGCATCGGTCAATATTTTGGCGGCAACGTTCGCTTGCGCGGCATCGTCACGCACGACCGCACGAATAAGTACGTTGGTATCAACAGCGACCTTCATTCTTTACTTGCCCAACCCTGGGCGGTCGCCGCGTTGATTTCTTCAATGGTGGCGACCTTCTTTGTCCGGCCCGCAAGCAAGCCGACGAAGCCGTCAATCGTTCCGATTGGCCGGGCTGCTTTGAGCATGCCCCGACCATCTGGCAGTAAATCCAGTTCGATCTTTTCCCCCGGCTTGATGCCGAGGTGTTGCAGCACCTCTTTTCTGAACGTCACTTGTCCCCGTGCGGTAACGGTCAATGTGGTCATGGTGTCCTCACAGTTCCTTGATGGAGGCTTCGCAGAATAATGCAAAATCGCCTTACTGTCGATGTCTGTTGCAGAGCGCCTCAAAGTAAGGAGCACAGGGAGCGAAGCGGGTACGACGCCCCCGCCTAGCCGTGGGGCCGGAGGTTTTGTCGGAATCGGCGCGCCAGCGCAGGGCGCGGGCAACGGGGCAGGTCTGGCATTGTTGCTTCACCACGGTGGGACAAGCCGTTCGCGTTGCCAGGGATCGGGGCAGACAGGGTGCTATAAAGCCAGAGCTGATCCCAATGCTCTCACGGGCAACGCATACCGGCTGGTGACGAAAAATGGAGGGCATCTTGGCGCAGATCGCGGTCAAGGTGTCCCAATGCACAATATTCTGGTAGCGTTCGTTCCGGGCTTTTCCCTATACTCACCGAGTAATGGGAATCCAGGGTGGGGGGCAACCCCGTCAACAACAATGGGGCTAAAGCTATGAAAACTGTCCGTTCAGCAACGTTGCTAGGGGTGCTGTCCCTGGCCGGGTCGCAGGTGATGGCAGGCGACCTGACCGACACCATTCACAAGGCCATCGAACACAACCCGGACGTGCTCGTGTCGCAGGACGACGCGCGGGCCATCAGTCAGAACGTGCGCGAAGCCAAGGCGGGCTACCTGCCGCGGGTGGACGTGTACGCAGGCGTGGGCGGCGAGAAGAGCGACAACCTGTCGACCCTCGCGGCCACCGGCAAGCAGGGCTACCGCGGCCTGCACCGCGAGGAGAGCGGCATCAAGATCACGCAGATGCTGTTCGACGGTTTCTTCACCAAGAACGAAGTCGCCCGGCAGAAGGCCACGCTGCAGGCGGCGTCGTTCCGCGTGCTGGCGGCGGGCGAGGACGTGGGCCTGCGGGCAACACAGACGTACCTGGACGTGCTGCGGCGGCAGGAACAGGTGGCCCTGGCCAAGGACAACCTGGCCGCCCACCAGCGCGTGTACGACCAGATTCACATGCGCAGCGAGCGCGGTGTTGGCCGCACGGCGGATACCGACCAGGCGGCGGGTCGTCTGGCCCTGGCCCAGGCGAATCTTGAAGCCGTGCAGGGCAATCTGCGCGACGCCGAGATTGCTTACGTGCGGGTGGTTGGCGAAATGCCGACCGATCTGGCACTGCCCACGGCGCCGGCTGACAAATTGCCGGCCGACCTGCCGGCCTTGGTGGGTGCAGCCCGGGAAACGCACCCGACTCTGCTGTCCGCCGTGGCCGACATTGACGCCACAACGGCCCAGCACGAGCAGGCGCGGTCGAATGATTTCCCCCGCTTCGACCTCGAACTCGGCGCCAGCCACAACAAGAACCTCGACGGCGTGAATGCCGTTGACGAAGACCTGATTGCCATGATCCGCATGAACTACAACATCTACCGGGGTGGCGCGGACCTGGCCCGCAAGCGCTCCACGGCGCATCGCATCATGGAAGCCAAGGACATCCGCAATCGCGCCGAAGATCAGGTGATCGAGGAGGCCAGCCTGTCCTGGAACGACTACATCACCGCCCAAACGCGGCTGGATCTGCTGCGCCGCCACGCGGATTCCGCCAATTCGACCCGGTCCGCGTATCTGAAGCAGTTCAACATCGGCCAGCGCACGCTGCTGGACTTGCTGGATACGGAAAATGAGCGCTTCGTGGCCGAGTCCAATTACATCGACGGCAAGTACCGGCTGATGTACGCCCACTACCGCATCGTCGGCAGCGAAGGCCGGTTGCTGGCCACGCTTGGCGTGACGCCACCCGACAACAGCGGCGCCGAGAAGAACGCGGCCGAGTAAACGCGGTTGGCTTGGCGCCGTAACCCGGCGTCTGCCGCGTTGATGACGAAAACCCCGCTCCGGCGGGGTTTTCTTTGCGCCAAACGCCATGACGAAATGTAGGAGCGGGCCATGCCCGCGACCGCTGGGTATGCGATGTGGCGCGGCGTTGTGGTTGATCGCGCCGTTGCGGTCGCGGGCATGGCCCGCTCCTACAAATCACGCGTTGACGAGGCGCTGTTCCGGGTACGAACGGATCACGCCCGCGACCGCTGGGTATGCGAAGTGGCGCGGCGTTGTGGTTGATCGCACCGTTGCGGTCGCGGGCATGGCCCGCTCCTACGAATCACGCGTTGACGAGGCGTTGTTCCGGGTACGAACGGATCACGCCCGCGACCGTTGGGTATGCGATGTGGTGCGGCGTTGTGGTTGATCGCGCCGTCCCGGTCGCGGGCATGGCCCGCTCCTACGAATCACGCGTTGAAGAGGCGCTGTTCCGGGTACGAACGGATCACGCCCGCGACCGTTGGGTATGCGATGTGGTGCGGCGTTGTGGTTGATCGCGCCGTCCCGGTCGCGGGCATGGCCCGCTCCTACGAATCACGCGTTGAAGAGGCGCTGTTCCGGGTACGAACGGATCACGCCCGCGACCGTTGGGTATGCGATGTGGCGCGGCGTTGTGGTTGATCGCGCCGTTGCGGTCGCGGGCATGGCCCGCTCCTACGAATCACGCGTTGACGAGGCGCTGTTCCGGGTACGAACGGATCACGCCCGCGACCGTTGGGTATGCGATGTGGTGCGGCGTTGTGGTTGATCGCACCGTCCCGGTCGCGGGCATGGCCCGCTCCTACGAATCACGCGTTGACGAGGCGCTGTTCCGGGTACGAACGGATCACGCCCGCGACCGTTGGGTATGCGATGTGGTGCGGCGTTGTGGTTGATCGCACCGTCCCGGTCGCGGGCATGGCCCGCTCCTACGAATCATGCGTTGGCGAGGCGCTATTCCGGGTAGGAGCGGGCCATGCCCGCGACCGGGACGTTTCAGGTTGTCGTGTCGGTGCAGTGGTGCGAGGGGGCCGGCTCGGCGGTCGCGGCCCTGGGCCGATCCACCGGGGCCGGCTCACGCGCTCGCGTTGGCCTGGCGCCGGAGGCTGACGGCGAGCAGCAGTTTTTCGGCTGCTTCCAGGCGATCTTTGGGCGTCGCGGTCGCAACACTGGCGGTCAGCTTGCTGCGGCCATCGAAACGATAGACCTTGGGCTCGCTGCGAATCAGTTTGAGCAAGGCATCGACGTCGATTACCGGCTGCTCGACCAGGCTGATGCTGAAACCGTGCTCGCCTCCCGTGATGGAAGTCACGCCCAGCGCCTTGGCCAGCAGCCGCAGCCGCGCCTGGGCGAACAGCAGTGCGGTCGGTGCTGGCAGTGCGCCGAAACGATCCACCAGTTCCACCTGCAGTTCTTCGAGCGCCGGCAGGTCCGGTGCGCCGGCAATGCGCTTGTACAGCACCAGGCGCTGGTGCACGTCGGCCACGTAGTCGGTCGGCAGCAGCGCGGCGGCGCCCAGGTTGATCTCGATCTCGTGCCGCACGGCGGCGTCGAAGTCCGGCGCCCGGCCGGCGCGGATGTCGCGCACGGCCCGCTCCAGCAACTCGTTGAACAGCGTGAAGCCGATTTCCTGGATGTGGCCGCTCTGTTCGTCGCCCAGCAGTTCGCCGGCACCGCGGATTTCCATGTCGTGGCTGGCAAGGGTGAAGCCGATGCCCAGTTCCCCGAGCGACTCGATGGCCTCCAGGCGCTTGAGCGCGTCGCCCTTGAGCGAATCGCGGCTGGGCACCATGAGGTACGCATAGGCCTGGTGGTGCGAGCGCCCGACCCGGCCGCGCAGCTGGTGCAGCTGGGCTAAACCCAAGTTGTCGGCGCGGTCGATGATGATGGTGTTGGCGGTCGGCACGTCGATGCCGCTCTCGATGATGGTGCTGCACACCAGCAGGTTGAACCGGCGGTGGTGGAAGTCCGCCATGATGTGTTCGAGCGTGCGCTCCGGCAGCTGGCCATGGGCCACGCGCAGGGTTGCTTCCGGCAGCAGCTGGCCAAGGTCGTGGGCCATCCGCTCGATGGTCTCGACCTTGTTGTGCAGGAAATACACCTGGCCGCCGCGCTTGAACTCGCGAAGACACGCCTCCCGCACCAGTTCGCCGTCGTAGGGCCGCACGAAGGTCCGGACCGCCATGCGCCGCGGCGGCGGGGTGGCGATGATCGACAGATCGCGCAGGCCGGACATGGCCAGGCTCAGCGTGCGCGGAATCGGCGTGGCGGTCAGCGTGAGCACGTCGACTTCGGCGCGCAGGGCCTTGAAGCTCTCCTTCTGCTTGACGCCGAAGCGGTGTTCCTCGTCGATGATCAGCAAGCCCAGGCGCTGGAACTTGACGTCCTGCTGCAGCAGCCGGTGGGTGCCGATGACGATGTCGAGCTTGCCGGCGGCCAGGTCGGCCAGGATCTGCTGCTGTTCCTGTTTGGACTCGAAGCGCGTCAGCGCCGCCACGCGCAGCGGCCAGTCGGCCAGGCGGTTACGGAACGATTCGGCGTGCTGTTGCGCCAGCAGCGTGGTCGGCACCAGCACCGCCACCTGCTGGCCGGCGTGGGCGACCACGAAGGCGGCGCGCATGGCGACCTCGGTCTTGCCAAAGCCGACATCGCCGCACACCACCCGATCCATGGGCTTGTCGCTGCCGATATCGGCCAGCACCTCGGCAATGGCGCGCGCCTGGTCGGGCGTTTCCTCGAACGGAAAGCTGGCCGCGAAGCGCGCGTAGTCGTCCGGCAGCGGGATGGCGTGGCCGCCGCGGGCGGCGCGCTTGGCGTAGATGGCCAGCAGTTCGGCCGCCGCGTCGCGCACCTGCTCGCGCGCCTTGCGCTGCGCGCGCTGCCAGTCGCCGCTGCCCAGCTTGTGCAGCGGCGCGTGGGCGGCGTCGGCGCCGGTGTAGCGGTGGATCAGCTCCAGGCTGGCGACCGGCACGTAAATCTTGGCCCGGTCGGCGTATTCGATGGCCAGGTACTCGCCGCTGCTGCCGCCCACGTCCAGCGTTTCGAGGCCCAGATAGCGCCCGACGCCGTGCTCGATGTGCACGATGGGGTCGCCCGCGGCCAACTCGGTCAGGTTGCGGATGACCGCCTCGGGATCGGTCTCGCGCTTGTCACGGCGGCGCTGCTGGACCACGTGTTCGCCGTAGATCTGGCTCTCGGCGACGATGGCGATGCCGGCCTGCGGCAGCAGCAGGCCTTCGTCCACCGGCGCCACGGCAATGGCCAGCGGCGCGGCGCTGGCGATGAACTGCGCCCAGTCGTCCAGCACCTGCACGCCGATGTGCTGGCGCGTGAGCATTTCGCGCAGCGTCTCGCGTCGGCCCAGGCTCTCGGCGGCGATCAGCGTGCGGCCGTCGAAGCCGGCAATGAAGTCCTGCAATGCCGCCAGCGGCCGGGCGGCGCGGCTGTCCACCGGCAGGGCGGGCGGCCTGCCGATCGGTAGTGCGTGGTCGTCCGTGGCCTCGCGCAGCGCAATCTGCGCAAAGCGCTTGAAGGCAGCGAACACGGCGCCCGGCTCCAGGTACAGCTCGGCCGGCGGCAGCGGCGGGTAGTCGCGCACCAGGCTGCGGGCCTCGTAGCGCTCTCGCACCGTGCCCCAGAAGGCATCGCCCGCTGCAAGGCAGCCTTCCTGCCAGGCGATGGTGGCGCCGCCCGGCAGGTAGTCGAACAGCGTGGCGGTGGTCTCGAAGAACAGCGGCAGGTAGAACTCGATGCCAGCCGGCGGCAGCCCGGCCTGCAGCTCGCGGTACAGCGCCGAGCGCGCCGGGTTGGCCTCGAACACCTGCATGTAGCGCTGGTAGAAGCGCTCGATGGCCTGCGGATTGACCGGAAACTCGCGCCCCGGCAGCAGGTCCACGCCGGGCAGGCTGTCCTGCGAGCGCTGGCTGTCCGGATCGAAGCGGCGGATGGATTCCACCTCGTCGTCGAACAGCTCGACCCGGAACGGCGTGTCGCTGCCCATCGGGAACAAATCCAGCAGCCCGCCACGCACCGCGAACTCGCCGTGCTCCATGACCTGGTTGACCGCCGTGTAACCGGCGCGGATCAGCCGCTCGCGCATCTGCGTCAGGTCCAGCCGGTCGCCGCGCGCCAGGCGCAGGCTGTAGGCGTCCAGGTACGCCTGCGGCGCAAGGCGCTGCATCAGGGTCGAGATCGGCACGATGACCACCCCGGCGCGCAGGCCGGGCAGGCGGTGCAGCACCGCCAGGCGCTCGGAAACCAGGTCCTGGTACGGCGAGAAGGCGTCGTAGGGCAGGGTTTCCCAGTCGGGAAAGGTCAGCACCGGCAGGTCGGCGCCGGCAAAGAACGGAATCTCGCGCGCCAGGCGCTCGGCGGCCGGGGTATCGGCCACCACCACCAGCAGCGGGCCGCTTGCGGTACGCGCCGCTTCTGCCAGGGCGAGCGCCTGACTGGCGCCAGCCAGCCCGCTCCAGTCACGCCGCTCGCCGGCCCTTGCAGGCAGGGGTGGACGCAGCAGGGGGGCGGGGATGGCGGGGACGCTGGGCAGGGCGGTACTCATGCAGCCGGTATTATAGGCAGCGCCGTCGTCAACCCGGTTTTACCGCATGCCCGTCAGCCCCCGTCAGGCCCGCTATCTGGACGCGCTCGGCGTGGCGCGCTACCAGCTGCGCACGCCGGTGGGGCTGGTAACGCCGGAGCCGGTAGCGCCCCTGGTGTCGGTGGCAGAAGCGCCGCGGGCATTCCGGGCGCCGGCCGATACAACGCAGCCTGCGGCGCCAGAGCCAGTCTCTGCAAGTGCGGTCAATCCAAACGTCCCCGGCGCCAACACCGCGACCGATTGGCCCGGGCTGCTCGCGCAAGTCGCCGCCTGCACCGCCTGTGGCCTGAGCCGCACGCGCACGATGACGGTGCCGGGCATCGGCGACCGTCAGGCGGACTGGCTGATCATCGGCGAGGCGCCGGGCGCCGACGAGGACGCCAGCGGCGAACCGTTCGTCGGGCGGGCCGGCAAGCTGCTCGATGCCATGCTGCGGGCGGTCGGCCTGAACCGCCAGCGCGGGGTGTACATCACCAACATCGTCAAATGCCGGCCGCCGGGCAACCGCGATCCGGCCCCGGACGAGGCAGCTGCCTGTTCGGGCTACCTGGAGCGACAGATCGCGCTGATCAGGCCGAAGCTGATCCTGGCCGTCGGCAAGGTGGCGGCCCACAACCTGCTCGGTACGCAAGAGCCCATGAGCCAGTTGCGTGGCACGGTGTGGCAGTGGCGTGGCACCGACCTGCCCATCGTGGTGACTTACCACCCGGCGTATTTGCTGCGCTCGCCGCTCGAAAAGCGCAAGTCCTGGGATGACCTGTGCCTGGCGCAGGACGTGTATCGCAAGCGCGCCGCGGAGTCTGCCTGATGGCCGCGCGGCTGCCGGATCCGGGCGCCGGGCCGGGCGTGTCTGCGCTGCGGGCCATGGCCGTGCCGGACCTGCCGGCCGTGGCGGCCATCGAAAAACAGGCCTATCCGGCCGCGCAGGCCTGGGCGGAGGGCATCTTTCGTGACTGCCTGCGCGTCGGTTACCTGTGCCAGGTGCTGGAAGTGGACGCCGATCTGGTCGGCTACGGCATTTTGTCGATCGCCGCGGGCGAGGCGCATCTGCTGAATGTATGCGTGGCGCCGGGGCGGCAGGGGCAGGGGTTTGGCCGCCTGCTGGTGGAGCATTTTCTGGATCTGGCCGACCGCTACAAGGCGCACACGGTGTACCTGGAAGTGCGCCCGTCGAACACGCCGGCACGCCGGCTGTACAAGTCGTTAGGGTTTCGGCGCATCGGCGTGCGAAAATCCTACTACCCGGCGCTACCCGGCGAGCCGCGTGAAGACGCTATCCAGCTCGCCCGGGACATTGCCTGAGCGCCGCGTCGTCCCCATCTGATCCAGACCCCGAGCCCGATTTCCGGCAGCCTTCGCGCCGGTGCTGATTCCTGCATGACCGAACTTACGACTGAAGTCGCCCAGCGGCGCACCTTCGCCATCATCTCGCACCCGGATGCCGGCAAGACCACGCTGACCGAAAAACTGCTGCTGTACGGCGGCGCCATCCAGATGGCCGGCACCGTCAAGGCGCGCAAGGCCGCCCGGCACGCCACCTCGGACTGGATGGCACTCGAAAAGGAACGCGGCATCTCGGTCACCTCGTCGGTGATGCAGTTCCCGTATCGCGGCTGCGTGATGAACCTGCTGGACACGCCCGGCCACGCCGATTTCTCGGAAGACACCTACCGCACGCTCACCGCCGTCGACTCGTGCCTGATGGTGATCGACGCCGCCCGCGGCGTGGAGGAGCGCACCATCAAGCTGATGGAGGTGTGCCGTCTGCGCGACACGCCGATCATCACCTTCGTGAACAAGCTGGACCGCGAGGGCCGCGAGCCGGTCGAGCTGCTGGACGAAATCGAGTCGGTGCTGGGCATCGCCTGTGCGCCGGTGAGCTGGCCAATCGGCATGGGTCAGCGCCTGAAGGGCATCGTCGACCTGATTACCGGCCAGGTGCGCCTGTTCGGCGCCCGCCACGGCGAGCGGGCCGAGGCCGGCGAGCTGCTGGACGGTCTGGGCGACCCGCGCTTGCTGGAGCACCTGGACGCACAGGACCTGGCCGCCCTGCGGGACGAAATCGAACTGGTGCAGGGCGCCAGCGCCAGTTTTGATGTGGATGCCTACCGCGCCGGCCAGCAAACGCCCGTGTTCTTCGGCTCCGCCATCCACAACTTCGGCGTGCAGGAGCTGCTGGATGCTGTGGTGAGTTATGCGCCGTCACCGGGTGCGCAGGCCGCCGTGGAGCGCGAAGTCCAGCCCGACGAGCCGGCCTTCACCGGCTTCGTGTTCAAGATCCAGGCGAACATGGACCCGGCGCACCGCGACCGGGTGGCGTTCTTTCGCGTCTGTTCCGGTGCCTACGAGCGCGGCATTCGCGTCCGGCACGTGCGCATCGGCCGCGAGCAGCAGCTGGCGAACGCCATCACCTTCATGGCCGGCGAGCGTGAGGGCGCCGAGCGGGCCGTGGCCGGCGACATTCTGGGCATTCACAACCACGGCACGGTGCGCATCGGCGACACCTTCACGCAGGGCGAGAGCCTGCGCTACACCGGCATTCCGGACTTTGCGCCGGAGCTGTTCCGCCGCGCGCAGCTGCGCGACCCGCTGCGCAGCAAGGCGCTGCTCAAGGGCCTCGAACAACTGTCGGAGGAGGGCGCCACGCAGCTGTTCCGGCCACTGATCAACAACGATCTGATCCTGGGCGCGGTGGGCGTGTTGCAGTTCGAGGTGGCCGCGTATCGCCTGAAGCACGAGTACGGCGTCGAGGCCAGCTTCGAGCCGGTCAACGTCGTCACCTGCCGCTGGGTACACGGCGCCGATCCGAAAAAACTGGACGAATTCCAGCGCCGGGCCGAGGCCAACCTGGCCCTGGACGGCAACGGCGAGCTGGTGTACCTGGCGCCCACCCGCGTGAACCTGAACCTCACCGAGGAGCGCTGGCCGGACCTGCGTTTCCTGGCCACGCGCGAGCATTGATTGGCTTTGTGTCGTGTGGGAGGCCCGCCCTCGGGCCGAATGGTTGAATTGAACATTCGCGGCGGGGCGCCGCTCCCACGGGGTGGCGCTCCCTCTGACCGAATGCATTTTGCGCCGCCGGCTGCATACTGCCCGGCGACGCGGCGATCCGTTTTTTTTCACTGGTATTGCACATCATGACTACCGAACCGGCCGCCGAGCCGACCTTTGCCGAACTCGACCTGCCGCCCGCCCTGCTGCAGGCAGTGACGGAGCTGGGCTACGAAACCCCGTCGCCGATCCAGGCCCGCATCATTCCGCACCTGCTGGCCGGCCGCGACGTGCTCGGTCAGGCGCAGACCGGCACCGGCAAGACGGCAGCCTTTGCGTTGCCGCTGCTGGCCAAGATCGATCCCAAAAACAACACCACGCAGGTGCTGGTGCTGGCGCCCACGCGCGAACTGGCGCTGCAGGTCGCCGAGGCCTTCGGCCGCTATGGCGCGCACCTGCCGGGCGTGCGGGTGATGGCCATCTACGGCGGCCAGGGTTATCGCGAGCAGCTGCAAGGCCTGCGCCGTGGCGCGCACGTGGTGGTCGGCACGCCAGGGCGGGTCATGGACCACATGAACCGCGGCTCGCTGGATATTTCGGGCCTGTCGGCGCTGGTGCTGGACGAAGCCGACGAGATGCTGCGCATGGGCTTCATCGACGACGTCGAATTCATCCTGTCCGAGTCACCGGCCACGCGCCAGCTGGCGCTGTTCTCGGCCACCCTGCCGGCGCCCATCAAGCGCATCGCGCAAAAACACCTCAAGGACCCGCAGGAGGTGTCGATCAAGGTCCGCACCACCACCGCCGAGACCATCAACCAGCGCTACTGGAGCGTGTCTGGCGTGCCCAAGCGCGAGGCCCTGACACGCATCCTGGAGACCACGCCACACGAGGGCGTGCTGATCTTCGTGCGCACCAAGATCGAAACCCAGGAACTGGCCGATTACCTGAACGCGCAGGGCTTCGCCGCCGCGCCGCTGTCTGGCGACATCGTCCAGTCGCAGCGCGAACACACCGTAAACCGCCTCAAGTCCGGCCAGCTGGACCTGGTGGTCGCCACCGACGTGGCCGCCCGCGGCCTGGACGTGGAACGCATCAGCCACGTCATCAACTACGACATCCCCTACGACACCGAGGCCTACGTGCACCGCATCGGGCGCACCGGCCGGGCCGGGCGCAGCGGCGAGGCCATCCTGTTCGTGGCCCCGCGCGAGGCCCGCATGCTGCAGGCGATCGAGCGCGCCACCCGCCAGCGCATCGAGGAAATGCCCCTGCCGGGCGTCGACGCCGTCAACCAGCGGCGCATCGGGCGTTTCATGGGCCGCATCGACGACGCCCTGGCGAACGCCCAGAACGCCGATACCGTGGCCTTGTTCAGGCGCCTGCTGGGCGATTACGCGCAGGAAAAATCGGTCGAGCCGATCGACATTGCCGCCGCCCTGGCAGCGGTGGTGCAGGGCAGTGAACCACTGCTGCTGGCTCCCGAGCGTTCGCAGCCCAAGGCCTTCAAACCGCGTGTGGATGGCCCGGCCCACGAACGGGCGCCGCGCGCCGCCCCCGGCGAGCGCCGACCGCCGCGCGGCGCCCCGGCCCCGGACGAGCACCTGGAGTCGTACCGGGTGGAAGTGGGCCGCAGCCACGGCGTCAAGCCGTCCAACCTGGTCGGCGCCATCGCCAACGAGATTGGCCTCGACAGCAAGTTCATCGGTCGCATCGAAATCTACGACCATCACAGCACGGTCGATCTGCCGCAGGGTCTACCGAAGGACCTGATGGCAATCCTGAAGCGCACGCGCGTGGCTGGCCAGCCGCTGGCCATCAGCCGCGTCGCCGACGGCGCACCGATTGCCAATCCCTACCAGAGCCCGCGCCCGTTTCGCGGTCCGGCACCGGAGGGCGCGCCGCGGCCGTTCAAGCCGCGGCCCGCGGGCGACAAGCCCTTCAAACCGAAGGCCAAGACGGGTTACCCGAAGCGCAAGCCGGTGGAAGGCGGGTGAGCTAGAACGCGGCTGCAAGACGCGTGTGGTGGCAGGCAAGGCCGAAGGACCGCAGGCCGCCAAACGGCATCGAAAAATCGATTTTGAGCGGTTCGCCGCTCAAAGCGCCGTGGCCTGCTGCAGGAATCCCAGCACCCGTGCATTGAACAGCGCCGCGTCCTCCACCGACGGCCCATGACCCAGGCCGGGCAGCAGTTCCAGGCTTGCGTGTGGCGCACTATCGGCCAGTGCCTCGCCCATGTGGATGAAGTCCGGCAGGTCACGCCTGCCGACCAGCACCAGCGTGGGGGGCAGTAACTCATTCAGGCGTTGTGCCAGCGGTGGTTCGAGGCCCGTTTCCGGATCGCGGTGTTGCCAGTGCCAGCCGGAGTAATCGGCCATGATCTGCGTGAGCAGGGCGCGGCCGGCCGGCGTTTGCAGCGTCGGGGCGAACAGCGATGCGTTCAGCCAGGCGGCCCGGGCGGCGTCCAGGCCATCCCTGGCGGCGATTTGCCAGACGCTTTTGAGCAGCGTCATCAGCTCGCCAAGCTGCGTGTAGCCGCGCAGCAGCGGGGCGGACAGCACCAGGCGTGCGGTTCGCTGCGGATACGCGACGGCAAAGCTGGCGGCAACGCCGCCGCCCAGCGAATGGCCGATCAGGTGTGCGCGGTCCACGTTCAGCGCATCCAGCAGGGCGCGCAGGTCCTGATGGTGGGAGTAGGGCGCCTCACCGGGCAGGCTGGAACGGCCAAAGCCACGCAGGTCATAGCTGATCACGTCGAAGGATTCGGCCAGTGCCGGCCATTGCGACGCCCACACGCGCAGGTCCAGGCCAAAGCCATGCACCAGAACCAGCGGCTCGCCCCGTCCTTCGCGCCGGTAGTGCAGGCTGCCGCCGACGACGTCGACGCGGCCTTCAGCCGGCGCAGTGGGCATGGACCCAGGTGTCCAGTTCCGCCTGGCGGTGGGCGAGGATTTCCCGCAGCCAGGGAGTGAAGATGTCCGGTGCCTGTGCGATCTCGGCCAGCAGGTCCGGCCAGGCCAGCCAGCGCCAGGCGCTGGCTTCCAGCGGATCAGGCTGCGGATTGCCGCTGTGGATGCCGCACAGCAGGTGGTCGAGTTCGTGTTCGGTCAGGCCGCCGATCACCGGCAGGCGGTAGTGCAGACTGCTGATCGGGGTCAGCGGGCAGTCGAAGCCCATTTCCTCGCGCAAACGCCGTCGCGCTTCCGCGACCAGCGGCTGATCCGGCCGCGGATGGCCGCAGCAGGTGTTGGTCCACAGGCCGCCGGAGTGGTACTTGCCATCCGCACGCCGCTGCAGCAGCAAGCGACCGGCGGCATCGAACACGAACACGGAAAACGCCCGGTGCAGCAGGGCGCGGCGGTGGGCGTCGAGCTTTTCGGCGCGGCCGGTGGGGCGATCCTCGTCGTCCACCAGCTGCACCCACTCGGCAGCGGGGGAGGGCAGGTTCATGCCCGCAGCATGCCAGAGCGCGCCCGCCGGGCCAAGACGCCGTTATGATTCCGCCATGCGCCTGAAGCTGTACGTCACGGCCGGTTGCCATCTGTGCGAGGACGCGCAGGCCGTACTGGTGCAGGCGGGCCTGGCGCCGGTGGTGGAACGGGTCGAGATCGGTTACGACGCTGCGCTCGCCGAGCGTTACGGCTGGCGTATCCCGGTGCTGCGAATCGAGCCGGGCGGGGTCGAAATCGACTGGCCATTCGCCGCGTCCGACGTGCTTGCCGCCTGTTGAGGCGCCGCCACGCCATAAAAATTCACATCCCATCCCAAGAGGAGACCGACATGGACTACACCCGCAGCGAAGCCAAGGCCTGGGCCGGCAAAACCTTTCACGGCTTCTTCGAGGCGCCGTTCACGCCCATCGACGCCAACGGCGAGATCGACGCCAAACAACTGCAGGAGAACATCGACCGCTACATCGACCTGGGCGTCGATGGCCTGGTGGTGGGCGGCTTCATTGCCGAGCTGTGGACCATGACCTACCAGGACTGGCTGCGCTATCACCAGCTGGTGGCGCAGGCGGTGCGCGGGCGGGTGCCGCTGTTCACCATCATTCTGGAGTCGTCCGCCAAGCAGGCGATCGAGAAACTGGCCTTCGTGCAAAAGCTCGGCTACGACGGCGCGGAGATCATGAACCCGTCGGTGCAGCTGCGCTCGGACGACGAGATTTACGATTTCATGAAGTACGTCGCCGACCGCTCGCCGCTGGCGCTGGTGCTGTACCGCACGCCGATGCCCGGCACGCTGATGTCGATGGACCTGATCGTGCGCCTGGCCGAGATCGACACCGTCGTTGGCGTGAAGCAGGGCAGCTTCAGCCGCTCCGACACGCTGGTGCTGCGCCGCCGGGCGCGGCCGGATTTCATCGTCAGCGAACCGATGGAGAGCTTTTTCCTGGACGACCTGCGCGCGGGTGGGCAGGTGCTGTGGGCGGCGTTCTGGTATCTGGCCTACGGCAAGCTGCGCCCGCTGATGCGCGAGTACTACACGCTGGGCCGCGCCGGGCGCTGGGAGGAGGCGCGCAAGCCGTGGGAGGCGCTGCAACCGGCGCGGGTGTTCTTCGAGGACCTGGCCACCGACATGGCGCGCACCGGCACCTATGCCAGCCACATCGCCATGATGAAGCCGTGGATGGAGGCGATCGGCTTTCCGGTCGGGCCGGTGCTGCCGCCGGTGCGCGGTCTGCCCGGCGAGCGGCGCGAGTGGCTGATCGAGCAATTGAAGAAACTCGGCGTGGCCTGAGGCGACGCCAGGCAGAAAAAACCCCGCTTCGGCGGGGTTTTTCATTTCAGGAGGGCAGGGTGGTGATCAATCGTCGCCGCCGGCAAACCCCAGCAGTTGCAGCAGGCTCAGGAACAGGTTGTACAGACTGACGTAAAGGCTGACCGTGGCCAGCAGGTAGTTGGTCTCGCCGCCGTGCACCAGCGCGCTGGTCTGATACAGGATGGACGCGCTCATCAGCAGCACGAACATGGCGCTGACCGCCAGCGACAGGGCGGGAATCTGCAGGAACACCGCCGCCAGCCCGGCCAGAAAGGCCACCATCACCCCGGCGAACAGAAAGCCGCCCATGAAGCTGAAATCCCGCTTCGAGGTCAGTGCATACGTGGACAGACCCAGAAAGATGGCGCCGCTGCCACCCAGCGCCGTCATCACCAGCTGGTGGCCGTTGCTGAACATCTTCAGGTAAAGACTCACGATTGGGCCCAGCGTGAAGCCCATGAACCCGGTCAGCGCGAACACGGCCAGAATGCCCCAGGCGCTGTTGCGCAGCTTGTGGACCGCGAACAGCAGGCCGAAGTAGCCGGCCATCGTTACCAGCAAGCCCGGCCCGCGCAGGTCGAGCGCCATCGCGAAGGCGGCGGTCATGGCGCTGAACAGCAGCGTCATCGACAGCAACATATAGGTATTTCGGATCAGCGAATTGGTCGCCGCCTGCTCACCCGAATGGGGGATATCGTACTGGCTGGAATTCATGGGGCGTGCCTGACATCGACTGTGGGGTGGCCCGATTCTACGCATCTGGACGCGCTTGGCCACCCGCGGCGTTGCGGCTGGTCAGGCGGGTACCGGCTCCGCTATCCTTCGCGCCGCCGCGGAGAGGTGGCTGAGCGGTTTAAAGCGGCGGTCTTGAAAACCGTTGACCCGCAAGGGTCCGGGGGTTCGAATCCCTCCCTCTCCGCCAGTTCGATCTGTTCCCGACCGCTGCGCCGGCCGTACGGAGCACCGAACAGGTGGCTCCGTACAGCCGGCTTCAAGGTCAAGAACGGTGACGCCCGCGCCGCGATCAGGCCAGGTCGAAGCGGTCGAGGTTCATCACCTTGTCCCAGGCGGCGACGAAGTCGTTCACGAACTTCTCACTGGCGTCGTCGCTGGCATAGACCTCGGCGAGTGCCCGCAGCTCGGAGCTTGAGCCGAACACCAGATCGACCCGCGTTCCGGTCCACCGGACGGCGCCGGTGATCCGGTCGCGCCCCTCGTACACCCCGTCCGTGGACGACGGCCGCCACTCGATGCCCATGTCGAGCAGGTTGACGAAGAAGTCATTCGTCAGCAGGCCGGGGCGGGTGGTGAGCACGCCGTGCTTCACCCCGCCGTGGTTGGCATCCAGCGCCCGCAGGCCGCCGAGCAGCACCGTCATTTCCGGCGCGGTCAGCCTGAGCAACTGGGCGCGGTCGAGCAGCAGCTCCTCGGCGCGGGTTTTCGCGCCCTGCTGCAGGTAATTGCGGAAACCGTCGGCGACCGGCTCCAGCGCGGCAAACGATTCGACATCGGTCTGCTCCTGCGTGGCATCGCCGCGGCCGGGGGCGAAGGGCACCGCAATGGGGTGGCCGGCCGCTTTCGCCGCCTGCTCGATGCCGACCGTGCCGCCCAGCACGATGACATCGGCCACGCTGGCGCCAGTTTCAGCCGCGATGCCTTCGAGCACCTTGAGCACCCTGGCCAGCCGCGCGGGCTCGTTGGCCTGCCAGTCCTTTTGCGGCGCAAGGCGGATGCGGGCGCCGTTGGCCCCGCCGCGCATGTCGGAGCCGCGGAAGGTGCGGGCGCTGTCCCAGGCGGTGGCGACCAGTTCGCTCACACCAAGGCCGCTTGCGGCAATCCTGGCCTTCACCGCCGCCACGTCGTAGGTGCTGCGACCGGGCGGCACCGGATCCTGCCAGATCAGCACCTCGCTGGGCACTTCCGGACCGAGGTAGCGGGCACGCGGGCCCATGTCGCGGTGAGTCAGCTTGAACCAGGCGCGGGCGAAGGCGTCGGCAAAGGCCTGCGGGTCCTGGTGGAAGCGTCGCGAAATCGGCTCGTAGATGGGGTCGAGGCGCAGCGACAGGTCCGCCGTGGTCATCATAGGCTCATGCTTCTTGGACGGGTCGTGGGCATCCGGAATCATGTGCTCCGGCTTCACGTCCCTGGCCCGCCACTGGTGCGCGCCGGCCGGGCTCCTGACCAGCTCCCACTCGTAGCCGAACAGCATGTCGAAATAGCCGCTGTCCCATGTGGTCGGGTTCGGCTTCCAGGCGCCCTCGATGCCGCTGGTGGTGGTATCAGCGCCCTTTCCGGTGCGCAACTGGTTGATCCAGCCAAACCCCATCGCTTCGAGCGGCGCCGCCTCTGGCGCGGGACCGACCAGTGCCGGATCGCCCGCACCGTGGGCCTTGCCGAAGGTATGGCCGCCGGCCACCAGGGCCACGGTTTCCTCGTCGTTCATCGCCATCCGCGCGAAGGTCTCGCGCACGTCGCGGCCGGAGGCGACCGGGTCGGGGTTGCCGTCCGGGCCTTCGGGGTTCACATAGATCAGCCCCATCTGCACGGCCGCCAGCGGGTTTTCCAGCTCACGGTCGCCGGTATAGCGGCTGCCCGGCTTGTCGCTGGTGGCCAGCCACTCGCTTTCGGCGCCCCAGTAGACCTCCTCTTCGGGTTCCCAGATGTCCTCGCGCCCGCCGCCGAAGCCGAAGGTCTTGAAACCCATCGATTCGAGCGCGACGTTGCCGGCCAGGATCATCAGGTCGGCCCAGGAAATCTGCCTGCCGTACTTCTTCTTGATCGGCCACAGCAACCGGCGCGCCTTGTCCAGGTTGCCGTTATCGGGCCAGCTGTTGATCGGCGCAAAGCGCTGGTTGCCGGTGCCGGCGCCGCCGCGCCCGTCCTGGATACGGTAGGTGCCTGCGCTGTGCCAGGCCATGCGGATGAACAGGCCGCCGTAATGACCCCAGTCCGCCGGCCACCAGTCCTGCGAGTCGGTCATCAGCGCCTGGAGGTCGTTTTTCAGCGCGGCGTAATCGAGCGTCTTGAACGCCTCGGCGTAGTTGAACCGGGGGTCCATGGGATTGGACCTGGCCGAGTGCTGGCTCAGGATCTTCAGGTTCAGGCGGTTCGGCCACCAGTCGCGGTTCGACTGCACGCCGGCCGTGGTGCGGCTGCCATGTGCGCCGGTAAACGGGCACTTCGCTTGGTTGGACATGGCTTGCTCCTTCGTGGGTGACGGGGTTGCCACGCTAACGGAGTTGCGGCCGCGGTTCCAATTGAATTTTTGGCTACGGCCGATAGTTACCGTTTATCGATCCAGGCCCCCATGACACGCGCGCCACCCGGAGCGGGGCTGTGGGGAACGCCGCCCGGCCGGCTATAATCACAGGCTGTCGCACATCCAAAGCAAAAGTCAAAACTACGTGATCAATCGTCTCATTTCGGCCGTCAAGGCCGTGTTCAATCGCGCGCCCGTCGCCCCCCAAGCCCCGCCCGCCAGTCCAAATCCGCCCACGCCGCCCGCCGCGCGTCCCAAACAGGCCGCGGTGCAAGGCAAGGCGCAGCCGGCCCCCAAAAAAGGGCCGGCCACGGCCAAACACCGTGTTGCCACACCGGCTCCCAAGGCGCCCGCGCATACCACCGGTCTGCCGTTCGATTCGCTGCCGCTGGACCCACGGCTCAAAGCCAGCGTGGCCGCAACCGGGTTTACCCATTGCACCGACATCCAGGAACAGGCGCTGCCGCTGTTGCTGGCCGGCAAGGATGTCGCCGGTCAGGCGCAGACCGGCACCGGCAAGACAGCGACCTTCCTGCTGGCCCTGTTCAATCAGCTGCTGCGCGAACCGCCGCGGCCCGGCCGCCTGCCAACCCAGCCGCGGGCGCTGGTGATGGCTCCGACCCGCGAGCTGGTGATCCAGATCTACCGCGACGCGCAGATGCTGGGGCAGGGGCTCGACATCACGCTGGGTCTGGCCTACGGCGGCGTTGACTACGACAAGCAGCGCGACCAGATCGCCGCCGGTGTGGACGTGCTGATCGGCACGCCGGGCCGGCTGATCGATTTTCTGAACCAGGGCGTGTACGACCTGTCGGCGGGGCAGGTGATCGTGCTCGACGAGGCCGACCGGATGTTCGACCTGGGTTTCATCAAGGATGTGCGCTACGTCATGCGGCGCATGCCGCCGCCGCAGGAGCGCCTGTCGATGATGTTCTCGGCCACGCTCGCCCAGCGCGTGCTGGAACTGGCCTACGAGCACATGCACGATCCGGCGCTGATCCGCATCGAGCCGGAAAAAGTCACTGTCGATCGCGTGCGCCAGGTGATCTATCACACGGCCACGGACGAAAAAATCCGGCTGCTGATCGGTCTGCTGCAAGCCGTGCCGGAAGCCCGCAGCATGGTGTTCGTCAATACCAAGGTCGAGGCCGAGCGCGTCTGGGGCTACCTGCAGACCAACGACATTCCGGCGGGGCTCATGACCGGCGACGTGCAGCAGCGCAAGCGCGAACGGCTGCTGGAACAGTTCCGCAAGGGTGAACTGGCGGCGCTGGTGGCCACCGACGTGGCCGCCCGCGGCCTGCACATCGATGGCGTGACGCACGTGTTCAATTACGACCTGCCGCAGGATGCCGAGGACTACGTGCACCGCATCGGCCGCACGGCGCGCGCCGGAGCCACCGGCGAGGCGATCAGCTTCGGCTGCGAGCGCTACGTGTACTCCTTGCCGGACATCGAAAAATACATCGGCCAGAAGCTGCCGGTGGAACCGGTACCACACGACAAGCTGGTGAAGCCCAAGCCGCGCGTGCGCCTGGCCACGGAAGACCGCGTGGCACCAAGGCCGGCCAGTGGCCGGTCGGCGGGCGGTGGTGGATCGCGACGCGGGCCGCCCGGGCGCAGTGGTCCGCACCGCGCAAGATGATTCCGTCGGTCGGGACCGGATCGACAGGCGCAATTCACGCGCCTGGATACGGCCCCGGCTCATGCTGCGCATGGGGGATAGCGGTGGCACGAACAGGTCGCATCCGGATACATTATTTAACATAATATACATTATGCGCAATAGAACGCGCCCAGCCGGGCCACGCCCCGCGGCCGGTTGCGCTGGTGGCTGGACCGTCTGGACCCTGCCACTCTATAAGACCGCACGGTTCGCGTTGCCGGTCAGGCAGGCGCGGTCTGAGCTGCTGCATTCCGCGCTATTCTTCGTAATCGGTTTCGACCGGCCTACAACACACGGCAATGAGGAGGAAAAACATGTACCAAGGTTACCAGCGCCTGAAGTTCCACCGCGACGGCAGCATCCTGACCATCGCGCTGTCGAACCCGACCGCGCGCAACGCCGTCGATGCCGACATGCACGCCGAACTGGCGCGGGTGTTTCTGGAGGTGGCACTGGACATCGAAACGCGGGTCGTGGTGTTGACCGGCGACCCGGACGGCAAGGCCTTCTGCGCTGGCGGTGACCTCAAATGGATCGAGAGCATCGAGGGCAAGGGCGAACGCTACGCCGTGGTGCTCAAGGAGGGCCTCGACATCGTCAAGACCATGTCCAACACGCCCCAGCCGATCGTGTCGATGATCAACGGCCATGCCATGGGTCTTGGCGCCACCATCGGCCTGTTTGCGGACGTGAGCTTCATGGACGAGACGGCCAAGATTGCCGACCCGCACGTGTCGATCGGTGTGGTGGCCGGCGACGGCGGCGCCATCATCTGGCCACTGCTGATCGGCCCTAACCGGGCCAAGGAATTCCTGATGACCGGCGATGCCATGTCCGGCACCCAGGCAGCTTCCATCGGCCTGGTCAACCACGCCGTGCCGGCCGCCGAATTGCAGGACCGTGCCTACGCCTTTGCGCGTAAGCTGGCGGCCGGACCGCAGCTGGCCATCCAGCTCACCAAGCGCTCGGTGAACCTGTTCGTCGGGCAGGTCGTCGAGCAGGTGCTGACCGCGTCGCTGGCCATGGAAGGGCTCACGTTCGCGAGTGCCGATCACCGCGAGGCGCTGCGCGCGTTCTTCGCCAAGGAAAAGCCAACGTTCCAGTAAACCGCCGTTTCGGTCCCCTACTCCACGCCCGAGCATCGTCATGGAAACCCTGACCTACACCGTCGACGGCGCCGTCGGCACGCTGACCCTGAACCGCCCGCAGGTGCGCAACGCCATGAACGGGCAGATGCTGGACGAACTGCGCCAGACCCTGGAGGCGGTGAACCTGAACACCAGCGTGCGGGTGCTGGTACTGCGCGGCGAGGGGCCGGTGTTCTGTGCCGGCGGCGACCTGCGCGACCTGTTCACGGACACGCACCCGGTGGCCATTCGCAACCTGCTCAGCCACCGCATCCGGCCGCTGTCGCGCGCGCTGATCACGCTCGACAAGCCGGTGGTGTGCGCCCTGCACGGGCCGGTGGCCGGCGCCGGGCTGCTGCTGGCGCTGGGCGCCGATTTTGTGATCGCGGCCGAGGAAGCCAGCTTCGTGACTGCATTTGGCAAGATCGGGGCGATTCCGGATGCCGGCGTCATGTGGCTGCTGGCACAGCACGTCGGCCTCATGCGCGCCAAGGACATCGTGCTTCGGGCAAAAACGCTGACGGCCGCGCAGGCACTGGAGCTGGGCATTTACACCGAGGTGGTCCCCAAGGCCGGCTTCGAAGGCGCGGTGAATGGCCTGGTGGCCGAGCTGGCGCAGGGCCCGACACTGGCTATGGCCTTTGCCAAACACGCGCTGCGGGACGCGGTGCGCATGCCGTTCGACGCCTTCATGGATCTGGAAGCCACCGGCCAGGGCCTGATGCACGCCTCGCACGACCACAACGAGGGCGTGCAGGCGTTTCTGGAAAAGCGCGCGCCGCGCTTCACCGGCCGCTGAGGTGAGCATGGCCGTGCAATGGTGGGAAGACTACGACGCCGGCTGGACGCTCACCACCGGCCGGCGCACCGTAACCGAGTACGACATCCTGAGCTTCGTGACCCTGGTCGGCATGAACGAGGCGCTGTTCATGGACGCCGAGTACATCGCCAAAGACACGCCGTTTGGCCGGCGTATCGCGCCCGGCGCGCTGGTGTTCAGCTACGCCGAGGGCCTGGTCATCCAGACCGGGCATCTTCACGGCAGCGCCATCGCCTTCCTGGGCGCGGAAATGAAAATGCAGGGCCCGGTGTACCTGGGCGACACCATTGAAGTAAACGTCTCCCTGGCCGAGCGGCGCGAGACCTCCAAACCCGATCGTGGCCTGGTCACCACCCGCAACCGAGTGACCAACCAGGCCGGCCAACCGGTGCTGGAATACCTGGCCACGCGCATGCTGCGTCGCCGTCCGGCCTGACGCGGCCGTCCCCCACCTGCCTTCGAGAGCCGCCCCATGAGCCACGCGTTCAATACCTCCGAAATCGACCAGCTGGAACACACCAGCGGACAGACCCTGTACGGCGACGGCGCGCTGGTGGTACTCAAGGGCCTGCTCGAAGCCGGCATCAGCTATTTCGGCGGCTATCCGGGCGCGCCGACGGCCAACCTGATCGACGCCGCCGCCGACGCCTACGAGCCGGTGCTCAAGAAATACGGCGTGTACGTGGAATCGTCGGCCAACGAGATGTCCGCCGCCGCCATGTGCACGGCCTCCGTGTTCGCCCCGGTACGTGGCGCCGTCACATGGAAAGTGCTCGGCAACGGCGTGTCGACCGACGTGATCGATCACGTGTCGCAGATCGGTCCGCTGGGCGGTTGCGTGCTGGTGGTCGGCGAGGACTACGGCGTGTCCAGCACCACCGTGGCCCAGCGCACCCTGCCGTGGGCCATGAAGTCCGGCATCATCGTGGTCGATCCGCGCGCCGACCAGCAGCTGCTGCTGCGCATGACGCGCGAGAGCTTCGACCTGTCCGAGGCCTCGACCAGCGTGGTGGCGCTGCTGCTGCGTCCGCAGCTGTCGCATGCCAACGCGCAGGTCACGGTCGGCGACAACCGCATCGGCGAGTACAACGTCATCAGCAAGCTGAAGGCCGGCATCAAGGACCCGGCCCGCTACCCGCTGCCGCCCAACACCCAGCGCCAGGAACTGGAGCGCTACCGCGACCGCCTGCCCAAGGCGCGCGAGTACGTCGTGGCGCACGGGCTGAACGAAACCTTCGGTGCTGGCGACGCGCCCATTGGCCTGATCACCCACGGCACCGTGTTCAACACCGTGATGCGCGTGCTGGCCAATCTGGGCCTGGCCGACGAGGACGGCGTGACGGATCCGGCCATCAGCGTGTTGCAGCTGAACGTGATCAATCCGCTGTGCGACGACCAGATCATCGACTTCATCCAGGGCAAGCGCGAGGTGCTGCTGGTCGAGGAAGGCCAGCCGGACCTGATGGAGCAGCAAATTCGCGCCATGCTGCATCAGCGTGGCGTCGCCACGCCGTTTCATGGCCACGACCTGGTGCCGGGCGTCGGCGAACTGGTGCCCGGCCGCGTGCTGCCGGCGCTGGCGCAGTTCATGGCCCGCCTGCTGCCGGACCGCGCCGACGCCATCAGCGCCACGGCAAGCCGCTTCATGGATCGTCAGGCGCTGGCGGCAACCCTGTTCCCCAAGCCGGTCACGCCGCGCCCGCCGACCTTTTGCACCGGCTGCCCGGAACGGCCGGTGTTCAGCATGATGAAGATCAGCGAGATGCTCACCGGCCAGAAGGACTGGCACGCCACCGACGTCGGCTGCTATGGCATGGCGGGTCTGGCGCCGTTCCACATGGCCGATTCGAACATCGGCATGGGCGGTGGTCTTGCGGCTGCCACGGCGCTGTCTGCCATGTCGGAACAGAAGAACGTC